>Ga0316193_10000017_pt1 | contig 70071 bp, 129 predicted proteins | sample MerIslsedime2_MG_FD_207735 | JGI IMG/M metagenome (GOLD analysis project Ga0316193, IMG submission 207735) | Coastal sediment microbial communities from Maine, United States - Merrow Island sediment 2 | ecosystem: Environmental > Aquatic > Marine > Coastal > Sediment | place: USA: Maine... | reverse complement strand
CTGGACAGACATATAGATTAAATTTTCAGTGGGTAATCAAGCCGTATAGAAGGACCGGAGCGTGGTATTTAGATATAGGTTCCGCAATTTACGGAATTAAAATAGTCAGCGGAATTAACCTGCTGGACCCATACGATCATCTAGACGCGTTACCTCCGGGAAAACTTGGGGTTTACAGAAACTCAGGTAGGGGGTCAAAACCTTCATTTTCTAACTTTGGGATTGATAAAGAATTCACACTTATATATGAAGAACCATGAGCGTATTTTTTGATAGATATTGGAGGTTAAAAATAGCGGCCCAAGATGGTTCTTTTGAATTTGAGATAAAACCGGATCAGTTCGGGAATTCTCTTAGAATGCAATTTGACATTTCAGCGGCGATTGATTTCAGGTACTATTCCGGTGTAATCAAAATATTCAATCTCGATCAGACAAAAAGGAAACAGCTCATGTTTAATCTACTAGCTGATGAGTTTGGAACCGGTCCACTTGTAGAGCTTGAGGCCGGTTACCAAAGCAAAAGAGGATTGATATTTAGCGGGGCAATACAAAGAGGTTACACAATCAGAGAACCGCAAACAGGAGACTGGGTTTCAAGTCTGCAAGTTGGCTACCCGTGGAATGGGTCGAAGGATGTGACAATCAGCGGGATAGATGTCAGAAGTTCGAACCTAAAATCTCTCTTGAGGTCTGAGGTTGAAAAACTTCTGCAACAAACTGGGAAAGCTGGAATTCAAAAGTCTGGGAACTTCAATGAAAATTTTGACGCTGCGATTGATAAATATTTAGACACTGGAAACGTGAAAAATAAGTCCCTATCTTACAGCGGAAAAGCTTCGCAGATACTTGACGAGATAGCCAAAGAATTCAATATTATATTTTTCACTGATCAAGGAAAATTTAATGTTGTGAGTGGTGGGTTTAAGTCGTCTGATGATGTCAGAAACCCCGTAACAATCCCTCCTGGAAATATGATACCAGAGAAAATACTCGACAAAACAAACGGGTTGATAGGATCTCCAATTTACACGGATACCGGGGCAACTGCAAGATTCTACATGCAACCAGACTTTAGGGTTTTTCAATTGATCCGAATAGAATCGGAAGTTCTAAATAAAAATATCAGCATTACAGATCTGAAACACAGCGGTGATACTTACGAGAATAACTGGTATTCAGAGATAGACGGATCAAATTTTAACAACTTCGCGCGGTAATTATGGCAGATGAAGAGGATTACGAAGACTTAGTTAGAGCGGTTTTCAACACCATCGATCAAAGCAAATTCAACTTTGCACCGGGGTTTTTCCAATCATACGATACAGTCGAAGATGATTCAAGCGGTGTTAGGTTCTGTCAAGCAAAACTTCACAACAAAGACTCGGACGGGGTTGATATAGGATTGATAAAACTTCCTCTTGGATATGTGGGATCACCAAGGATTGTTTTTGATTATTCGCTTGAAAAAGGCGACGACCTTCTGATATTTTTCTCTGATAAATCGCTAGAGCAGTGGAAGCACAGTAAGGAGCCTCAGTCACTTGATAACCCGGTAAAGGATTCGATAAATCACGCCTTTGCGGTTCCTATCGTTAGTCACAAATACATAAACGATCTTGTAACCACTCCATTGACAGCCGATGTAGCAGGAAAAATTACTGTCAGTGATAGCAAGAAAATCCAAATTGGAAATAATACGGATGATCTGCTAAAGTTGGTGTATGATAGCTTAACAGAGGTTATAACATCGCTTAAATTTGTACGAGATACGATAACCTTCACAAATGGCGGAGGGGCTACAGGACCGCCAACAAACGGGGCGATATTATCGCCAACCATATCAAACATCGAGGCGCTTCAATCAGCCCTCGGTAACATAACAAAATTCTGATGGATATAAAACTAACAAGAGTAAACGACGGGGTTCCATACGATTTTGAATTTGTGAGCGGTAGACTGGCAACAGTTTCCGGACTGCCGGAAATAGGGCAAAGATATTTATTTGGTTTGTCAGTTTATATCGGGGAGAACTTCGTGGAAACTAACTACGGGGTTGACTATCACAATAACGTATTCGGAAGGGATGTAACCGACACGGTTGCAATCGATGAATTGAAATCTGCTATCATAAGGACTAGAGGAAATAACAAACTAGAATCGTTTTCACTAACAGAGATATCAGGAACAAGGACAGCAAGACTAGAAGCACAAGTTAAGACAACTCAGGGAGATGTTAACCTAACAACAGCGGTCAATATATAATGGCAGGATTAACAAGTAGCGGGTTCATTGCAAAAACATTCGACGAAATGTCTGAAGGTATAAAGGCAAGGGCCAGGCCATTTTTCGGAAGCGGTACAGACACGAACACCGACTCCGCCTTGATGAATGTTTATAACCCGCTAACGATTGAAATGGAGGAGCTATGGGAGGCTGTCAGGCTGTTATATGAGTTCCAAAATCCCAACGCCGCCGAGGGTGTAGCTCTTGACAATATCGGGGCAATTACTAACACGCCAAGGATAGAGGGGGCAAAGTCTACGGTAGTCGTGCAAGCTCTTGGAACTCAGGGATCAATTATCCCATCTGGGTTCCCAAGATCAGTACAAAATACCGGCGATATTTTTAAAACTACGGAAGCTCATGTTTTGCCGATAATCGGGTCTCAACCTCTTGAATTCACAATGACGGCGCTTGATGATGGCCCGATCCAGTCGGTAGCTGGAACGCTTAACGTGGGGTCTCTTCCGTCAGGGGTTACTTCGATAGTGAACGCGGTTGATTCCGTGGAAGGGTCATACGACGAAACAGACGAAGAGTACAGAATAAGCAGAAAGTCGAGACTGGCGGCAACCGGTGCGGCCACTGTAGTGGCGATAAAAGCCGCGCTATTAGGAGTATCAAACGTTACTTCGGTAGCAGTTTTCGAAAATGATACCGATTTAGTTGACGCGAACGGATTACCAGAACATTCAATAAGAGCGTTGGTCGCTGGTGGTACAGACCAGGATATAATTGACACGTTGGGAATAAAAAAAGGTGCGGGAACATACACGGACGGTTCTGTATCAGGCACGTACACCGATCCGATCGACGGGCAAACATTCGCGATAAGATTTGCGAGGGTAACCCTTGTTGACATGTATGTGACCGTAACCATAACAGCCAAAAATACTGATCCGGGAGAGGGTCCAATATATCCAGCAACAGGAGACGCCGATATTGAGGCTGCGATCCTTGCCTTAGTTTACGCGGTTGGCGAAGACGTGACACTTCCAAAGCTTGAAAGAGCTGTTACAGCTACCGACGGGATAGACTCTTACACACTATACTTTGCTAAAACCATAACTCCCGTAACTGACACAAAGGTGATTATAGACATTGACGAGCAAGCATCTTTTGATTCATCAAGAATAACGGTCGCATAATGAGTACAGAACTAGAACTTGACTTCGGAAATATTGATTTTGAGAATGATGAAGGAAGGTCGGTTGATTTACTCCCAGACTTTCTATCAAATTCAACGAATGTTAAAAACATAATACTAGCGTTCACTCCAGAAATACAGCAATTGTATGATGAAATACAAGATATCTATTCGACAATTAATATATTTGAGGCGGTTGGTCTGCAACTAGATAATATATTTGGTGAGGTTCTGGACCTTTCTAGAACCCCTGGACAAACAGACGGGGAGTACAGGTCTTCTTTATTGGCCGAGGCATCGAAAAAAGTAAGGTCCGGCGAAATATCAGTAGTAAAATCAATATTCAGAAGTCTTACTTCAGCATCTAAGGTAGACCTGATTGAATATCAACCAGCAAGATTTAAAATGGAGGCGACGGTCTCCTCAATTCCTTCAGCAAGTGAACTGATAACCATAAGAAATACACTAATAGAGGCAAAACAAGGTGGCAATGGTATGGACTTGGCCGCCTACTCACAAACTCCATTTGAGTTAACATCAACACCAAATCAATTAAATGATCCGAACGGGTTATCAGGCAATTCTACAAGCAACGGAATTTTAGGAGTAGGATTTTGACACGAGTATTAAACAAGTCCCCGATGGGGATAGATGTAGATTCAAGACAGCCGGTAGCAGGTTCTAAACGTCAAACAGGTTGGGTGGAGGAAAAGGTTGTATTCGCAGATCTCAATCAGTTGATGTTCGAGATGCAATGCGACCAGATAATAGGGACGTCAAGCGATGCCACGAATAACCTCGCTACGTGTTACTATGATTCGTCGACGACTTCTTTCAAAAATAAAAATGGGGCAGCTGTCGCGTTCCTGGACGGCGACAGAATAGCATGGAGGGGTCTGGACACAATTACAGCCAACGTCGATATCAGCACAATAGACGATCTTGATCATGTGATGTTCCAGGGTGTCACGATAGACCTCTTAGCGTATGACCTTGATCTGGGACTAGGACAAAGAGGAGAAATTGATTTATCAGGGACCGGGACGCTAACAGTTCAGGGATCGGACGGTCTCAGGATAAAAACAGGGGGGTCTCTCACTGTAGTCGTTTTGTCGGGAGATAAGATATTAAACAACGTGATAGAGGCCGACAATTTAGCGATAGAGTGGGAAGCCACAAACCTAGCCGTAGAGATCGCAACAGTTGCTACACTTGATGTTGATGCAAGTAAGATACAGCTCGTTGATTCAAACAACACCATAAAAATAATAGAGCCGCTTGATTTGACGTTTACGATGCCCACCGATTTGAACGCCGGATCAGAAAAACCCAGTACTTGGTATGAGGCGTATGTCGGGGCTAATAGTGCTGGCGGTCTTGAAAGGAAGTTGGTCCCAATATTAACAGGAACAACAACTAGCACGTCATCCGGCAACCTGCCAGACACGTCCGCCACGTTTTTATCTGACCTTGTACTGCAAAATTCTATTGTTCTTAACAAAACTGACGGGACCCTGACTACGGTATCATCGGACGCGGTGTCAGAAATAACCGCCCCTCTTGCGGACGACATATTCACAATCGGCGAGGATTACGAAATATATCTAACCCCCACCTTCTCGTCTGGGTATGATTTTAGGGCCGGATTAGTAGAGGTTTTCAACGGCAGCGGGAACGACTTTGAAAAAATAAAATATAAGCAGCCGACAAAAATACCAGAATACGACAAAAGGACAGCGCGCGCGTGGGTTAATTTTAACGGGACTGGTACGGTCGACATTAATGACTCTTTTAACGTGAGCAGTATTACCGATAACGGGGTGGGGCAATACTCCATAAGCTTTATAAATCCTCTTGCAGATGGATCTTACGCTGTCGCTGCCAGTGGTGACTTAAACGGGGTAACATTAAACTCAAATCACGCGGTTATTGCGGGGCTGAAAACCGCCAACGGTTTTTCAATAAGATGCGTGAATAACGTGGGTTCAGACCTAGTTGCGGATTTTGTTTCTGTAACCGCTGTTGTATTCGGGAGTGGTGGCTAGTGAAAATATTTTATACTAATGAGACTGGAGAGTAATAATGGATGTAATAATTTTTAAAAATAATGGTGGTGGCCTGTCTGTCATCACCCCGTCTGGACCAATAGAGAAATGTATGAAAGATATCCCACAAGATGCAGAATATAAAATAGTGGATTTATCATCAATCACTTCTGACAGGACTTTTAGGGGTGCCTGGGAGATGGGAGAATCTGGGCTCAATATCAATATTGACAAATCAAAATTGATAGCTCATGATAAACGCAGGGAGAAGAGAACAAAATTAATGATGCCTTTTGACAAAATCATATCAAGACAGATACCGGGGACTGATTTAGCCGGGGCCGAGGCAAACAGAGTCATAATCAGGGAAGAACACGCGTCGATACAAACTGAGATTGACAACGCGTCGGATATAGAATCACTTAAATTAATAATTGAGAACAACGATCTATAAGGAGGGATCATGAAAAAGCTAATTTTTATCCTAACATTTATCGCATCTCTGGCTCTGTTCGGGTGCAAGGGTGAACCTGGCCCGGCCGGGGTGCCAGGCAAAGACGCCGACCAAGTAACAGTCGAGACATTCGCAGCGTCCGGTTATGCACATAAGGGATTGCCTGAGTATGGCGGACTTGCCAGGGCGGCTGGGACCGACCCAACAAACGACTTGCAGCAAACAGGGAATAATTACCTTGATTACATCGCTAATCACGAGGGACTGTACGATTTCGGGTCAATACCTGATCAATACTATTATCTCTTTATTCAGGCCCATTTTCATGATGAAATAAGGAATACTATTAGCGACGTCATGAATTTACACGGTTATATACGCGGCTCTGATCTTGGTGAAAAACATGCCAATGTCTTAACAACTATCGAGACTCCTATTTTTGAAAAATTAGTCAAGGTTGATTATGCCGCACAGCCGATGCCTGACAAGTGGAACAATGCCAGAGCCGAGGCAAAAACTAGAGTTTTAAACTTTTTCAACATGCCATCCGCTCCGGGGGAAGAGTTACAAGATGGTGATATATCAGGCGACACCAAAATGGACCAGATAAACCAAGCCGTGTCGGTTATTATTCTAAACGCGAGGAGTACGACGTCGCAACAAGCGTCTTTAATGGCCAGCGTGGGCGACTCTTTGGCCCTGTCGGCGTCTGGCGATCTTGCTCTTAAAAATGAACTATTAACACTAGCGAAAGATATAGACCTTGTTCAGACAAATAGCAATATTGAGTCGAAATTCGCGTCAATAGGACTGCCTGATAAGAAAGCGAACAGGTACTATAACCACCTTGATCACGACTTCGACGGGATAAGAAACGACGACGACCCGGATTCTTACGTTGATATTATAGTCGAGGCCCATGAAATAAAAGGACACACTAGAATATCTGACTCGTGTAATTTATCATTTGACACAGCAGACCAGAGATTCTTCGCGAACCCGGTTGTATTTGATAGCACCATATCAACATCGAATTATTTTACAGCAAACTTTGACAGCGAATACATGTCAATATACTCTGTAGACGACCATGGAACAATAGACACGAGCGACGACACCCCAAATGCCCCATTGGACATCTTTCTTGACGCCACCGGCGACGCTGTAGACTATGTGCGAAGAATACCGGCCGATTTCTTTACCGGACAGTACCAAGACGCCAGCGACGACACGCATTCAGTTCCGCAATCTTTTTCGGCGTCCATAAAAAACCACACGATACCTGTAGGAACGTCGGTGTATGTTGTGTTTTGGTCTGATTTAGGGTATCAACCAAGTGGTCTTTGTCAATCAGGTGAACTTGTCGATTTTTCCAGAAACCAATATTCGGCTGACGGTGTAAGCTGGCTAGGGGCAGCCCCTCAAACTTTGAACCCGGTTTACGGAAGATACAAACTACTGAAAGGAGCATGGTTAGACTAATGAAAAAATTAATTCTAGCACTATCATTGATTTTATTCTCATTGCCTGCTTACGGGCTTGATGTCTATAAGTCAGCTAAAGAGAAAGTTACGGAATTTGCTCAACCAAGCGAGGAGTCTTTAACATCAAAATCCAAACCATCATGGGAGATCGGTTTCAGACTTGGGGTTCTTGACAATCCAGCAGGTGGTGGTTATGCATTCACAGCCGAAAATTACGACGCGTATCTTCGGCATAACCTATCAAAAACTCTCTTCGCTTATACGTGGGCAGGATTCAGAAATGCGGTTAAGGATGACATGGAGGGTTCAGTATATAAGCCAAAATGGGATTCTCAAATGCTTTTTGCCGGGTTTGGTGTGTACCTATCAAGAGAGATAAGTATCTACGCCTCCGCTGGTAAAATATGGCTCAAAAATGAAAACAGTTCTGAGCCATCAATAGACACGGCAGTCGAAAGGGGAATCTCGTATGATTACCCAATCGGGGATAATAAGCTGGTGACTTCATACAGGTTCATTGACGCGAAAATGACAGATCAGGAAGATAAGCACATCTCAGAAATACAAGGCGATGGTTCATTTTCAGTTGTCTCTATCATGTTCTCTGTCCCGATAGGCAACTAATGAAGACTATACTTGTACTGATCTTTATTTTGACCTCTTTCAACGCTCACGCCGGAATAACATCGTGGTTCAAGGGCGAGGCTGAAGAGTCTGAGATTAAGGAACAGACAGAACAGCCAGCGGAAGAAGTCGAGGAAGCGCCAAAGTTTTGTCACCGAGCGATGAGGGTGTCAAACAATGCGGAAGGAGCTCCAAACGCTTATTACATATTCAGAATGCCTTGCGGGGAGGTAACCCAAGTAGGCATTCTCGACGAAACAAACGGGATCATTTTTTCAATAAGGAACACAAGAAAAGATGATGACGGGTACAAATACAAGACCCAGGAAAACAAACTCGAATACATACAAATCAAATTCCCTCGCTTAACTCCCCTAGAAATATACCGCGATTAATTTCAATAGTGTACGTAATTTGTACACGCTTATCTAATCAAATAGTTGACTTATAGTAAACATTCTGATACTCTCTAGCTATAACTTTAATTGGAGAATATCGTGGATAAAAACGAGAAGAATCATGATTCTTACGGGTCAATGAGTATCAGCAGGATATCAACCGGTGGAATGGATTTGTTTGGTAGTAGCATAATGAACACCTCTGTAATTGCTATAAGAATAAATGAATCGTCAGAGGTTGAGTCATTCGGAAAGGCGAAACATAGGTCCAAAGGCAGAATTATAGAGGTTTATTTATCACCTAACCAATTCTCTGAGTTGATAACCACTATGAATGTCGGCGAGGGTGTGCCATGCACTATAAACTGGATAAGAGGAAAGGGAAGAATTGAGAGAGCAGAAAGAACGAACAGGCGTGAAGTTGCAGACTCTATGCTTAAGGAAGTTATGTCTAAGCTACTGTTGCGTATCTCGCGCATAAGGGATCAAGTCGAGAAAAACTCTGTAAAAAAGACAACCACAAAAAAAGATAACGAGATAATTTTACGTGATCTCGAAACGCTTGAAAGTCACTTCAGATCAAATATTCCATTTGTTGAGGAAGTATTTAATGAAGTGATGGACAAATCAGTGGTCGAGGCTAAATCGGATATAGACTCAATGGTTACGGGTCTGATTAACAAACTAGGAATTGATTCGCTAAACAGCAAGAGGAACCTACTAAATGAATGAATTCGAAACAAACTTAGCTCAAATAAACCGCTTGCTGAAAAAAGAATTGCTCACACCAATCTCAAAGCAGCAAGTACGCAGAATGATGAATAAAACGCCTATCAGGTGTAAAGATCCATTATTGAAAGATGAGCATTACCAGGAACACAAAAAAGGCAAATACACCGGGTATCTCTTCTCTGACGATGGCGTTAAATTCCTGCGAGAGTGGGCAATTGAATTGAGGAGTAAAAAAAGACGATGGAGATTAAAAAAAATTACTTAGGGTATTATGTTTTCGATAAAAATCGGAAATTAACGGGAAGTTTGGGAAAAAACGATGCTTTCAAAATCAGGAAAGCACTCGAAAGATTAAAAAGACACAAAGAGTTCTTCAATAGAATCAAAGAGATCAGAAATAAAATGCATGATAGTAAAGAAAGTTCTTGACATTATCTTTCAGTTTGCTATTCTAGGTTTAACAGAGTCGGAAACAAACCTATACCGGAGATAAAAATGAATGAAGAGTTAAGAATTTTAGCAGAACTGGCAGAGAGTCATTTGCAAAGTCCCGGCGATTTTTATCTGATCATTGACATGATGAGAAACATCAAAATAACTCAGCAATTGATTGATAGATCGAGCGAACTCAAGAAATTTTAAACCAAACGCAAAAGGAGAAACGATGCGACGACAAACAAAAGAGATGATCAAGAGAATTGCAGAATCATGCAACATGACACCGGCACAAAGAAACAAAGCCCTGATTGATGAAGCGATTGAAAACTTCAAAGCTCGTGGCGGTAGAGTCACAAGATTACAAGCAACAGAAGACAACTTTCATGCATTCGTATCTGTGAGTGATACGGCTATCCAAGCAATCGAATTCTTACAGGCTTAAGGGGGGGGGGTGGTATGATTTTTTTCATGCAGGTGGTGCCGTTAGTTGCTGGACTATGGCTTGTGACGATGGCTCTTATACTTAACACGGACAACCTCATAAGTGCAGTTTTGTTCAAGGTTTTACCTTTTTTTGTCGGGATATCATGCTTGGCGTTCTATTTTTACACAACCGGTATATTAAAAATAGGAGTATAACATGGACAAAGCTTTTATACAAAACCTAAAAAAACCATGTACCAACAGGGGTCTACAGTTGGTTGATAATAACGACGGAACTATCGCTATAAATGGTGATGAATTTGACACAATACGCGAAGCGGAAGAGTTCATTTCAAAACTCAATAGGGTTGATATGATCGAATACACTTGGCGATACTGCCCGGAATGCGATGACGACTATCTGACATTGGAAGACGGCGAAACGTGTGTGGTTTGTGGTTGTGAACTGGAAGAAATAGAATAAATCCTGGCATCCCCGCGGAGCGAAAGTTAGAAGGCGCGAATCCTTTTAAAAAAAGTCAGAGACAAGTAGCTCCGCCGGGGTGTTTTAAAACAAGGTACGAATGAAAACTCTAGAAAGAGAAAGCGGGCGGTTTAGCGAAATCGTCAAAAAACACGGCAGACTTAGCAGAGAAGCAAGAGAACAGATTCAAGTTTGCAACGCCTTACAGATCATAGTTGATCTCAAGAAAAACCTCGTAATGGATGAAAGCGGATTCTTCGCAAAGCTCCATGATGAGGAGATCTTTGATAGAGTTATGAACTTCAATTAGATAGGAGACCATGAAAACAGCAAGAGAACGGGCGGAGATAATGTTAGACGCTATTGAACTATACAAGGGAGTTCGCAGGGAACTAACGATTGACGCGATTGAAAGGGCGCTAGAAGAGCAGGACGAAATTACACGTAAGTCTGTTCTTCATGATGTTAATAAAATTACGACATTCGAAAATTTAGAAGACAAAATGTTACTTTCCTATAATAAAGTTTACAATGCAATCATGAACACTAAAGCCGTTTAGGGGGATCATGAAACAAAGCAACTTTGAAGAGGCAATTCGTAATCTGAAGACAGCAATCTATGAACTGAAAGAGTTCAGGTATTTCAGCGGAAAAATGAGAGAAATCAGAAGGCTCAATGCTGAAAAAAGCAAAAAATATTACAGAATGGCGGAGACATGCAAGTAAAACATGATGGTAATAGTAATACAACTTACTTTTTCAGATCAGTAGTGGACGCAAAAGATCATAATCACTGCGCTATGGTGATATTTGAAGACGACGTTTACATTCCTTTCTTTGAAAAAGAACCGTACCCAGGTCAGGCTCTTAAAATTCAGAACGGGTGCAAGACCAAAGAAGAGGCTTACAATTTAGTTGAGAAGTATATCAAGTCTTTGTGATACCTTGACAGAAAGACATAAAACAGTGTACCGTGAAAATATAAGCCGGGATAATTATTGAAGTCGACACCGGCTCAATTAAAACGGTATATAGTATGAAATACAACCACTCTGTAGTAAGATTCTACGACGACCCTATCAACTTTTTTGTAAATGATGTTGAAAACTTGGTAGGTTTAAGATCAATAGTGAATGGGATAGGGGTTAACTGGTCAGCGCAGTATAAAAAAGTTAAGTTTCGTTTTGATCGTTTCATAAAAAAAACGTCTATAGGATGCGGTAGAAGACCACTGCGTAAATTGCTATGCCTTGACACGTCCAGAATAGAAAGTTTTTTGGGGTTGATTAACGAGGATAAGTACAAAGGGTTTAAGCGGGAAAGGATACTTCTATATAAGAATGAATTCCCCGGTTTTATCATGGATAGCTTAAGATCAACTGAAGAGATCGAGATTGAGAATTGGTACACAAAGAACACTGAAGGATTGCAGAGATTGATTTTCGACTCTGTGATTAAACTAGGAAATGAGAACGCAATCAAGCAGCTTGCTGAATCTATAAACCCGATTATCAACAGCCACTTTTTTGACTCGAAACTTCCCTTCATTGAAAAAGAGCACTGCCCAGAAACAAGGAAGGCGTTTAAGATAATGATTGAGAATATAAGTATCAAAATTGCAAATACGTGTAATCCAATTTTTGACATGGCAGAAAAAACGTCAGAACGACACAAAGAAGTCAAGCGGTACAAGTCAGAATCTCTAGCATCTCAGATCCTAGAGATATCGGAGCAAGTCAGAGAAGCCCCGGACAAGAAAGAAGCTATTAAATTATCATTGCAATTAGACAGAATATCAAAATCAATAAGGTGAATATGACATTAGAAAATATAACAACTGATCAGCTAAAAGAAGAACTTAAGAAAAGAACCGCAAATGACACAAGACCACCTCCAATAAATCGCCCCGACTTCTCAGAGTTAACTAAAACATGCGAGTCTGTAATGGAAGATTATGCCAAACAAGGATACTCTAAGGACGGTTCGCATTATATTTTTGAGAGTGCAATGGAGTGCGTTTACGGTAAAAAAGTGTGGGAGTGGGTGAACGAATATAACGAGGGTTGTTAATGGCTGAGCTATACAGCAAAGAGATGTTAGAATATTTTAGTCATCCCGGACTAAACTCGACACTACTCGGAAAGTTTGCGGATGATCCACTTGTGGCAGTGGCTAAAACCTCGCCAAAGACTTATTTTGAGGCAGGAAAAGCAATGGAGAGGGTTTTTCAGGATAGACTAACCGGGTCTAAATTATTCCCTGAGAAGTTCTTCATTTGTGAGGATATAAAAATACCTGAGTCGTTTATTGATGTGTACAAATCAAGTGACCCACTAACATCTCATTTTACATATACAAAAAAAGGAGAGTTCAGCAAAACTAAGGAGTCGTTGCACGATGTGATATTCCAGTGCCTCACAGATGAATTATATTTTGGAGGAGTGAAAAGGTACCCGATTACACTCAGTGATTATTTATCAATGCAGATTAGCATAGATAGATTGCTAAGCATGGAAATCGAATTGTTCGACAATGAATTTTATAAACTTTCCGAACTTATAAACGATAGGACTCTTTGGCAACATCCGGTTTATTGGCAATCGAACGGAATTAAAAAGAAGGCCCTGTACGACATGGTTGTTTTTTTTGAAAGAAAAGGCGAGGCATGGATATGCCCTCTCGATCTAAAATATGTCGTTTCATTATCTGGAATGCATCAATCTTTCAAAAATACGAGAAGCCGTTATATTTTGCAAGGGTTTCATTATTTCGAGGGGCTAGACTATGTTGAAGAGTTCGAGGAGTTTAATAAATACCCGCAAATGATATTTATAGTGGCCACAAAGACAGACCCGTTTTTCGTAGCCCCGTTTATGGTTTCTGACTATTCATTGGAAGATTGCTACTCAGAATACACAAAGTTAGCGCATGAGTGCGACCAGTGGATTAAAAATGGTAAGCCAGTTTCCGGAATAAAGAAGACGATAAAAAAGAGAATTTGGATTGACAACTATTAGTCGCTGGTGCTACTATTTGATAGTCAACAGTTGAGAAATTAAGCCGCGCATTGAGAGTCAAATCATTTTCTCTGATCTGTTGACACCTCTTGATACGCGGCTTTTTTATTTTAAGAGACCATGAAAGAAAGAATATCGAGGATGTATTTATCTGGTATGAGCGGGCTGGAGATATCGGAAGAGCTAGAGATGAATTTTCACACAGTGTATTACCACATAAAAACAAGCGGGGTTAAGAGAAGAAGCCTAAAGGAGGCTTCAGACTTGGCAAAAAGCAATGGCCGTATAAAGACAGGTGATAAGAGCACATCATGGAAAGGAGGTAATAATAACGGGTATAAGTGGGTGCATCATAACGGAAAAAGAATGCCTGAACAATATATAGTCATGGAGGAGCTAATAGGAAGACCTGTAAAAAAAGGCGAAGTTGTCCACCACAAGAACGGGGATCGTGCTGACAACAGAGTTGAAAACCTGGATCTAATGACAAAATCTGAACATTCTTCATTGCATAACCCAAAGGGGAAAAAATTAAAACAAGAAACGATAGAGAAGATGCGAAAAAGAATGTCAGGCAAGCACCGGAAAGAGGACCACTGGCAATGGAGGAAAGACATAACGAAAGATGTACTGATAGATGCACTTAGAAAATTCAATACAAAAACAGAGGCATCCGAATATCTAGGCATGTCAATTGACAACATAAAAAAGAGGGAGAAATACTACGGGATCTATAGGAACAACGCGAAATCATTAACGAAATATAAAATTCTAAACACGCTAAATAAAAACTGTACACTCAAACGATCAGCCGAGGTGCTTGGAGTAAATACTCTTACATTGTGTAGAAGAATAAAAAAATATGAGATTGACTATAAAAAGGAGTTGAAGAATGGAAAACGAATTTGATAAAGCAAGCTGTACATGTAACCACCAGTATGCAGACCAAAAAGCGAAATTAGGAGAAAAAATAAGCAAAATGCTTAAGTCCTTTGGTGCGGTTGCAGAGGATGGGAAAAACACCCACTCTAATTATGAGTACATAACAAGCAATAAAATGGTTGCTTTAATGAGGGAGCATCTTGAGAGTCACAGGCTTTCGATTATTCCTGAAATTGTTGACTATTCAGAATCAAAAGACGGGAAGTGGATCAGGTCAATCGTAAAAATGAAGTTCGAGATAATAGATATAGACACCGGGTATTCTATTGTTAAAATGTGGGTTGGTGCAGATCAGGACGTTGGCGGAAAGAGTTGTGGGCAGGCGATAACAGAAGCTTGCAAAAGGTTTTATTTTAAATTGTTTCAAGTGTCAAGCAAGGAAGAGAAAGACCCGGACGGGAAAACAACTGACACGCCCCCAGGGAAAAGCGATTCAAATCATCTGCCAGAAATACCGCACGATTCGTGGATGGATTTCTATAATTCGTGGGACGGTATAGTGTATGAAGGAAACACAGTTTACAAAGATAAGATAAAACATGCTTTAAATGATCGGCAAATCGGATATATTAAAAAATTCCCAAAGGAGCAAAATGCCAGCAATAAATAAAGTAATTTTAGTCGGAAATCTCTGCCAAGATCCAGAAAAAAGATCTACGCCTCAAGGTCATTCAGTGGTTTCCGTTTCGCTCGCTACGAATGAATCGTACAAAGGAAAAGACGGTTCAAAGCAGCAATCAACAGAATATCATAAGTTGGTATTCTGGAATCAAGTCGCCGATATTGTTTCGACTTATTGCAAAAAAGGATCTCTTATTTATGTCGAAGGTAAACTTCAGACAAGAAAGTGGACCGATAAGGATAATATCGAAAAATACACAACTGAAATTGTTGTTTCTCAAATGCAAATGCTCGACTCTAAACCATCAGGAAATCAGAGTCAGCAACAAAGCAATCAGGGGAATCAATACGATCCGTACCAAACACCTCCGCAGAGGTAAATAATCGTTGACATAATAGGTCTATATATGTAATGCTTATCTTGTCCAGTTGGAAGAAATAAGCCCAAAAGTCAAGAGTGCAATTAGATATTATTTCTTTTCGCTGGACAACTCTTAGATTTTTGGGCTTTTTAATTTTAAGGAAAGAATGAACGTAAAAGAATTTGAGAATGAAATTTTAAAGATGTATGTAGAGTTTATTCAAGACGTTGAATCCAGAGGGATCGTTTTTGGAATGGATAAGTTGAGAAGTTTGCAAAAAACATTCTTTTCGTTATCTGTAAATCTTGGAAGCTTTATAGAATACAGCGAAGGGTTGAATCATGCCATAGTCAAAGTGTCAGAGAATGTAAATGTTGTGGCTAATGAAGGTGATAAAGAGTCAGGATACATTTATATTGTTTCCTATGATGATATGACTAAAATAGGAATTTCAATTGACCCAAAATCAAGGATCAACTCTTTGCAAACTTCAAACCCTAAAAGTTTTGAAAATTTCTTTGTTTCAGAACGTACTGAGGACTATAAGAGCATAGAAAAACAATTACATGATTTTTTTAATGACCATAGGTTGAAGGGAGAATGGTTTGACATTACATTCGAAAGAGCCGTGTCCGCATTGAGAAAATTTATTTAAATACCGGACGAAAGATGGGGCTTTGTGAATTCGTACCCGGTAGAAATTTTAGACGAATATTTCGCAGCATAACAACATATAAAGAGGTTAATATGAAACTGGGAAAAATGAGTTCAATCGAGCAATACAGAAATGTAGTTAAGCATTTGATTAATTCGTCTCAATTCATGGGCATGTCAGATGAGGGCGAGCCAATTTATGACAAACTTGAGCCGAAACCAGTCGTTGAATTTACTGGAACGATTAAACTGCACGGGACAAACGCCTCTGTTGGATACGATCATATCGGAAATATCTGGGCTCAGAGCAAGTCGAACATAATCACGCCGTTGAATGATAATCACGGATTCGCCCAGTTTGTTCACAAAAAAGAAGAGATGTTCCATGATATTCTCAAAGCTATTACGCTGGGAGAGAATCAAGTTGTCTATCTATATGGCGAGTGGGCAGGAATTGGAATTCAAAGAGGGGTCGCTGTTTCCGAGTTGGAAAAGTCTTTTTATGCATTTGCTTTGAAGATGCAAACATTAGACGAAAACAACGAAGTCCTGAGAACGTCATACCTCCCGGTTGACTTTAAAAACGACATAGAAAACAGAATATTCAATATTTACAATTTCCCTACGTTTAAAGCTTCGGTCGATTGCTCAGAGCCGCATGTTGCTCAGAATATGCTGGTTGCTCTGGTTGCTGAGATCGAAAAAGAATGTCCAGTTGCCAAAGAACTCGGAGTGTCAGGCATTGGCGAGGGTCTTGTTTTTGTCGGAGATTACAAAGAAAATAGATACACGTTCAAGGTTAAGGGCGAGAAGCACGCCGGAAAGTCAAAGATTAAAAAGCTGAATAAGGTCGATGACGCCAAGATTAATCTTGTCAACGAGACTGTCAACAAAGTCCTTCCAACTTGGAGGCTTGACCAGTTTTTTAACGAAGTGGTCGGAGAGGATACCGACAGGAAAAAGCTGGGGGATTACATCAGGGCTGTACTTTCAGACGTTGTGAAAGAAGAAATTGACGTTCTATCCGACGCTGGTCTAACTGTGAAGGATATCGGGAAAACTGTCTCCGATCAGGCCAGGAATTATTTCTTTGAGCGCGAGAAAATGAGTCAATAAATGAACTTCAAACACAACAAAGATACATCAGGAGTAATGAACTGCCGACCTTAAATAATACCATCATTGGAGTTAATTGAAAGATGAATCTAAAAGAATTCACGAAAGACCTGGACATTGTTTTCTTGTGCAAGTTCGGTTCACATTTATACGGAACTGCAACGGAAAATTCTGATACTGATATCAAAGGTATTTTTTTACCGACAAAAGAACAGTGCTTTTTGAATAAGATCCCGAGGTCATTAACGTACAATTCAAAGTCAAGTAACGACGAGAAAAACACGTCTGAGGATATCGACGTTGAACTGTATTCACTGCATTATTACCTAGAATTGTTGAAAAAGGGAGACACCGGGGCTCTCGATATTCTACACGCTTGGAGTGATGACAATGCAATCATGCAGCATAGTACTATTTTTGTAGAACTTTATGAGAATAGAAATGATTTCTATACGACTAATCTACGTGCATTTGTTGGTTATTGTCGCACTCAAGCTGCTAAATATGGGATTAAAGGAAGTCGGTTGAATGATGCTCGAAAAGTGCTTGATTTTCTTAAGAATCAAAAACCTTCCGAAACAATTGGCTTACATTGGAACAATTTACCGAGTGGGGAACATATTAAATTTATTCCTGCTAATCCAGAAAATGGTTTTCAGTTTCCAATGTATGAAGTTTGTAACAGAAAAGTACAGTCAACCGTAACCGTTCAATATGCATATGATGTGATTGAAAAGTTTTACAAGTCATATGGAGAACGGGCAAAACTAGCGGCTAAGAATGAGGGGATTGACTGGAAAGCAGTGTCACACGCTTTAAGATGTGCTTATCAAATGAGGTCTGTTTATCGTGATGGTGACATTATTTTCCCATTGCCGGAGGCTGGTGAGCTATTAAAAGTCAAAAATGGTGAATGCGATTATATGTCAGAGGTAGCGCCTAGGCTTGAATCGTTAATGGATGAAGTTGAGGATCTTTGTGCAAATTCCAATCTACCTAAAAAGGTAGACTCTAAAAAATACGAAAAATGGCTTTTACAATTTTACGCATAAAACCGCAAGGAATAATTAGCCTTGAATCAGGTGATTACGTTTTCAGGTCTGATCATTGCGGTGAGATAAAGTATTGGGCGTGGAAGATAGAGCCGGTTTGCACTGATCGTTCTCAGTGCTATAAATGGGAGAAATTGCCACGTCCTAAAAAATCACTGTTTAAAGGTGACGTTGTTTTATTTGATCTTGAAAATCCACCGAGAACAGTCTCATATCTGCAAATTTTGGAATAACTACAGAAGAGAATTAAATGAATATAAACGATAGATTCGAGCTGTACAATGACGACCATTTAAAATTTGAAAAAGTTGAGAACAAGAAAAGCACAAGACCTGATCTTCATGCATTTATTACGCTTGATAAGTTTTTCCCTAACTATGGGAGTGATATTATATCAGCGGCCGAGCACGATGAAATATTCATAGATCTCGAAGAGAAACACATTGAGAAACTATCAGACGGTCAGATATTAGAACTTGTTCGATGCGGTGTTTTCTATAACGAAGAATATGACTGTCTTGGCATGTTTGTGTAATTAAAGAACTATTCTTAACAGTGATTATTTTATACAGGGTAGGGAATGAAAAAGCATAAAGAAGAAACACTCACAGAGTGTCTGGATAAAATTAAGGAAATTCTCAAAGAATACAATTCGCGTATTGTTTATGATGATGAACTAAATAAAGTAATAATTCATGATCTGGATACAAACCGCTTTGAGCTTTTTGATTAAACATATATTTTATACAAGGAAAGTGATGGAATTTATCAATCTATCTAAAGAATCGATGCCAGAGCCGAACACGCTTGTTTGGTGCAAAAGAAAGGATGGGCGTGCTATTTTAGCGACACGTGGCAACCATCCCCTATCAATAAATGTTGATGATCCTTCTAAGGATTGCTACTGGTATGGATTCCCTGAGACATGGGGATTATTTATCACGATTAACCATGTGATCGATTATTCTATAAATTTTTCAGACACAACAGTGGAAGGATTTTACATCTTTGAAAAGCCAAGTTTTAAATGAAACAAAAAACTTTCGCCCATAACTACGGAAGAGAATGAAAGTATATCTCAAGAAATCATTAAATGGTTTTAGTCCAGCTGATGAAGATTCAGAAAAGTACCACAAGAAATGCAAGCTTGAAACAGTCTACTATTTCGATGTTAAGAAGGTAAAAGATCAGCGCAATTACAAGCTACTTCAAAAATACTGGACTATGCTTGGCGTTGCGGTCGAAAACACAGAAACGTACAGAAACAAAGAAGACCTTCACCATGATATAAAATGGGCTCTAGATATCACAATTGTAAAACAGAATATGTTAACCGGTGAAATGATGAAAGAGGTTGGGTCCGTGGCTTTTGACAAGATGGAAAACGATGAATTCAACCAATACTATTCTGATTCGGTTGGGGTTGTTTTAAGCAAGGTTCTGAAAGGGGTTTCAGAAAAAGAGCTTGATAATGCAGTAAACGAGATTCTAGGATTTGCTTAGAATTAAAATAAAGGATGAATCGATGGAACACAAATTTTATTATTTAAGAGCTATCGGGTACGGTAGACACCCGGTAATCACGGTATGTTTAGTTAAAAACGGAGACGGCATTATTAGCCGTGGAGTAGCGATCTGTAGCGTCGATGATAATTTTATCAAAAAAAAAGGGCGGGATCTGTCTTCAGCCAGAGCAAAAAAGGCAAATGGCACCCACTCAGACCACGAAAAACACCTAATTAAATTTTATCGCTCACGAAGGGATTCAATCAATCGAATGGAGACTGTTCTAATTCTAAACAGTATGACGTTCAAAGATATTGGTTACCTTTATCAATACGACATAAAACCGACCGAATTTGAATCAAAACTGTTTAAAAAATGGGGAAACCAAGAAAAAACATGGCTAAATGCGAATGTTTAGATTGACAATACTATTATAATAATATAAGGATAGTAATATGGAAACACAATTGTGTTTAAGATGCGGGCATAATTGGTACAAGAGAAAACCCGCCAAACCGAAGTGGTGCCCAATGTGCAAAAGTCCTTATTGGGATAGGCCGCGTAGAAATATCATAAAAAATGGAATTGATAAAAAAGCTGGATATTAGAAAGCGTGAAAACGGGTTCAGCGTTGTTAGATTTGGGTTGTTCTATTGCCACAAATGCAAAAAAGAGGTGGAAAGGGGTCTTTATGACGGTAAAAAATATAAATCTTGCGGGTGCTGGAAAAATGGTCAAAGATATGAACCGGAGTGGGTAGTGTGGCACGGGATGAAGCTTAGGTGTTATACAAAAACATGCTCAAGTTATAGATGGTACGGGGCCAGGGGAATAAAAGTGTGTGAAGAGTGGAGATCTTCGTCGAAGTCTTTTATAATTTGGGCGCGTGAAAACGGATACGAGAAAGGACTCGAGATAGACCGCATAGATCCTAACGGTGACTATGAGCCGTCTAATTGTAGGTTTGTCAGAAGAGTTGACAATTTAAGGGCTAGAAGGTCTATGAAGCTCAGTATGCTTAAGGCCGAGATGATAAGAGATCTCCATAAAACAGGAAACTATAATTCCGGTGAACTATCCCAGGTTTTTGGGGTAAGTGACCAAAACATAAGAGCTGTCATCAGGGGTATATTGTGGAATGATAACAAATAATCAACACGGCCCGGCACACCCAAAACCTGGGGAAAAGATCAAGAAAGTAAAAAAAACTTCCCGTAAAAAGATCAGGGAGATTGAAAAACCTGATAGGTTTCATTGCCGTTTCTGCGGGGAGCCAGACGACGATACCAGCTATTATCATCACTGCGAAGACCCTGACATAAAATTCCTGTCAGGGGGAGGCATAACTAGCGGAAAGATCCCTGATCAGTTAACCGTTTGGGGTCATCACTTATGTGGAACTGAAATGTCAGAAAAGCCATCAAAGAGGATAGAAGAAACTCAAGAGGCGTTTACAATGCGCTTTTATGAGTGGAAAAACAAGTGGAAGCTGGCATTGATTAAAACATGGCTGGTATAATTAATTATTGACAATTCGAATAAAATCTGTATAATAGATAACTATGGAAAGTTACAAATTAACTATTAATAGGTCGTATTATTCCCAAACGGCCCACGAGTTTAATCTCCCGACTGGTCACACTTGCCCGTCGGCCTTGGTTTGTAAGATTTCAGTTGATAGAAAAACCGGTAAGTTTAACGATGAGAGTTCACGGTTTAGATGCTACGCGGCGAGCGCTGAGAGATACCCGACGGCCAGAAAAAGGCGTTGGCTGAACTACGATTATGTGGCGGCCGGTGGCGTTGTCGATATTCCGTATAAGTGTAAGCGTGTAAGGATTCACCAGAGCGGAGATTTTTTCAGCCAAGAATACCTCGACATGTGGTTGGGCGTTTGCGAGAATAACCCGCTTGTAGAATTTTGGGCGTTTACAAAGAGTATTAATTTTTGGATAAAGCGGCTTGGTAGAATGCCACGCAATTTGACATTGACCGCCAGTTACGGCGGAAAGCATGACCATTTAATAAAACACTACGGGCTTAAGTCGATCAAAGTCGTGAAGAGTATAAAAGATTCTGGCGGTCTTCCCATTGATTCGAACGCGGCGAGAATGAAAACAGGGGATTTTTGCATACTTGACACGACCATGAGAGAGCACAAGGGATGCACTGGCGTCCCACACGGGGACGGGCTAATAAAAGAAAAAACGGAATACATCCCCGGCAAAGTGACATATTTATATTTTTAGCTGGATAATAATGAGAAATACGGGCCATAAATGGAAAGTACAAACAGGCATAAACCACTAAGCGAATTAGACAAATGCATACGTTTTCTAATCGCTAACGGTTGGGAATTGGAAGAGTATTGCGCGAAAGAAGAGTTTAGATCATATTCAAAAGAATGTCATTACGGGATTGATATATCAGACGGCGAGATAGTTTTCATCGATGACACTGGAGATTTTCTTCACTTGCCTATCAATTACTATTCCCTGGTTGGTGTTTTAGTTCACTATAGGCAGATATCGTTTAATTTTAAGCAGTATTCTGATTACAAGGTAAAAATAGTTAACCGAATTCCAAAACAGGATAAAAATGAGCGAATCAAAATTTAAAACTATGCGGCATATTGAAACAGTAAGAAACTATTTAAACGTGGTTATCCATGATCTGTTGGATAGGGCTGAAATGCATGATCAGTCTAAACTTCAATCGCCAGAGGTTGAAATATTCGAGGAGTACACGCCAAAGCTCAGGGGTATAACATACGGGTCTGTTGAATATAAGCAATACATGAAGGAAATGAAAGTTGCTATTGATCATCATAATTCAGTCAATACTCATCACCCGGAAAACCACCAAAACGGTATAAAAGGGATGTGCCTAGTCGATCTAATTGAGATGATTTGCGATTGGTATTCAGCCACATTGAGACATGAAGACGGGAATATTTATGAAAGCATCAATATGAATCAGGAGAGGTTTGGGTATTCTGATGAACTTAAACAGATATTCAGAAACACGGCGTGTTTTCTTGAAAATATGAACGTCAGACACTGGGCGAATGAATCATAACATAGGATAAACAATGTATTTTATAATGCTAAGACACCCAAACGGGAAACCAATGCCAATCGTAGAAGATGAGGATAACATAAAACTATTCGAATCATACGAAAAGGCTGAAGAGTGGACCGCTGACAGTGGAGCTGCTCAGGCTTATGGATATGAGATTTATGAATGGTGAATTTATAAAGCACTGTATTGATAAGTGCTATTGTGAAACTTGACTCGTTTGTTTATTAATGTTAACTTAATGTAAGATAAATTAAACTACTATGGAAATAACAAGAGACAATGCAAAAACTGAGCTCTACAACTTCAGAATGAAAAATAATATAACTCAGGAAAAGTTGTCGGATAAAACTGGGGTCTCCAGACCTACAATTGTTTCAATCGAAAAGGGAAGAATACAACCAAGGGCGAATACGCTCTATCGGATTAATGAGTTTGTAAAGCTATTTTAATAATATGGATAATGGGTATTGGGTTCCCATTAGCAAGGCTTTTGCCGATTCACTACCTAGAACTAGGAAATTCACAGAGCTCGAAGCCGTTTACTCGCTTCAATTGGACTTTGATAATGATACTCCTGTTACTATTTCTGGTTGCTCTGGTAGATGGGGGTGGTCAAGGGACAAGGTTAGAAAATTCCTTGCTGATATATGGGTTGAGATAGAATATGATAAAGATACTAAATCATTTAAGAAGCAAAAAGGTAAAATAAAAAAAACATTAAACCAACAACAAATCGACATTAAACCTGCATTAAAAAAACATAAAAGATTCATTGATAACAGTGAGGAGCAGAGACAAAAAAACATAAAAAAATCATTAAACCGACAAGAAAAAAACATGAACCACGACACAACTAAGGAACCTGATACTAAACCTAAGCCTAAACCTAAAGAATATTCCGAAGACTCTACCGAGTTTCGGTTGTCTTCTTATTTGATGAATAACATTAGAAAGAACTTACCAGAATTCAAAACACCTGATTTACAGAAATGGTCAAAAGATTTTAGTATTATTCTTAGAAATGATTCAGGCAACGTCGACGAGTTAAAAAGCCTTGTGAGATACGTACAAAGTGAATCTTTCTTTATACCTAACATTCTCAGCCCGTCAAAATTTCACAAGAGGTTTAACGAGATCAAGCTGAGGCATTCACAGAAAATAAAAAAGAAGTCAAGCGGAAACCTGTCAGAGGGTGCAAAAAACCTACTAAGTGAGATAGCTAATGGACAATGATATAAAAACGCAAGTGCTAGAGATAGTTTGTGAAATGTGTGGAAAAGAAAAAACAAAAACTCTAGAGTATATTTGGAAAACCGGGTTAGAGGATGTTCAGTGTGACAAGCTAAAATTAGCTATTAAATATTATTGCAAACATGCCGAAGATAGATTTATGCCTACTCCTGCAAAGTTTATGTCATATCTAAAGCACGATGACCCGCACGGAAATAAAGCGGCTCAAAAAAAGATTGATGAAACTAGAAAAATGCTCAATGAGGATTACGCATGATTTCTGAAAACAAATCGGTTCTAACTATACCTCACGATTTTGAAGCCGAACAATCTGTTATTGGAGCTATATTTTATGATAACTCTCTGTTTGATGAAGTGGGCAGCATTTTAACACCAAATAGCTTTCACGAAGAAACACACAAACAAATATTCAGAGCAATTATAGAGTTATGTGCAGAGTCAAAGCCTATCGATGAGGTTATTATAGGCGATAAGCTAAAGGAACTCGGAAAGCTTGAAGATTGCGGCGGTTACGCATATCTTGCTGAGTTGGTGGATTGCGTTCCAAGTTCAGGAAATATCGTTTATTATGCAAAAATAATCCAAGAACACGCGCTACTGAGAGACTTAATTCGCACAACTTCAGATATAGGAATAAAGGCAAGAGATCCGCAGCAGTCAGTAAAAGAGCTTATAAATGAAGCAATAGAAAAAGTAACAGCTATCAGGATTGAAGAAAACCACTCAGAGCCAATCAAAGATATTTTGATGAGGAACTTCGACAGGCTTGAGCATATATCAGCTAACAAGGGAGAAATAACAGGAACTCCAACGGGGTTTGTTGATATTAACAGGATGATGAGTGGTTTACAACCTACTGACTTGATAATTTTAGCTGCAAGGCCATCGATGGGAAAAACATCACTAGCCTTAAATATAGCTTCTTATGTGGCTATAAAACATCAAGAAATGGGCGCTGTTTTAATGTTCAGCCTCGAAATGTCAAAAGAACAATTAGGTATGAGACTCCTATCTTCAGAGTCTAAAATAGATAATAAAAAATTAAGGTCCGGAAATTTTGAGCAAGAGGACTGGGATAAACTTGGCAGGGCGACAGATATTATTTCAGGGTCTAGCTTGATAATAGATGATCGATCATCAATCACAGTCCAGGAAATAATTTCAACTGTAAGGCACTACGACAAGAAATTAAAATACGGTGTCGGTCCGGTAGTAGTTGATTATTTGCAACTGATGAGCGGAAACAAATCAGAAAATAGAGATCAACAACTAGGATCAATAACAAGAGCGTTGAAAGGTCTAGCGAAGGATTTAGGGATACCTGTGATATTACTATCCCAGCTTAACAGGGCACTAGAAAACAGGTCCGACAAAAGGCCGAAACTGTCTGATTTAAGAGAATCAGGATCAATCGAACAGGATGCGGATATCGTTATTTTTGTTTATCGTGATGAGGTTTATAACGAAAATACAGATAAAAAAGGAATAGCCGAGATAATATTTTCAAAACACAGAAACGGGCCAACCGGCATGGCCGAACTAGTTTTTCAAGGAAAATACACAAGGTTTTTTAACATGTCACAAATCAATCAACCGCCCCGATCTTTTAAAGAGACATTTAACCCTAATCACTTTAACGAGAAACAATGAATCCAGAACAACCAGCTGAAGACGTGTCAATATTCAATGAATGGTATAAAAACCACCAAGATCTCGAACAGATAACCATCCCACATGAAAAGGCTAGATTTATTTGGTCATACGCAACAAAAGAAGAGAGAGTCAGAATCCTATCAGCACTAAACAAGATAGATGCAAGCAAACACAATTCAATGTCTCTAATGCTAGAGATGAAACGAATAATTAGGGGTGAATCATGATCGGGGCAATAGTATCGTTTTTTATTTGTTCAGCGGTGTCGTTGTATTTTTTCTATCGCAAGAGGAGTGACACATCTTTACTTTTCGTGCTCATTGTCAGCTTCTTTTTACTGGGGGCGTCAATCTCGTTTGAATCTGCGAATTATCTCAATGATAGGACGTGGTGTAGATTTTATGGGAGGCTTATCACCGCAGGAGCTGTTAAGGAAGATGACGGATTTATTAAGGTGTTCGGGTGTGACTTACCTAGTAAAAATAACAATTGACATAATCCATTGAACTATAGTAGAATCAAACAATACATTAATTATAAATCATAGTGAAATTCAACATTAAACGAGGGTAGATTATGGGTGAAATGATAGGGAAAACTATAAAGGAGTCAGATAGGGACGAATTAACCGCAGCTGCTTATGAAATGCAGAATGCTTACCAAAATACTAAAACATGGTATGAAGCTATTCATCTGGTGCATGAAAAACACCCTACGGTAATGCTATGGCTGCTAGAAGGAATGTGGCGTGCCATTGATGCATACGTTGATATAAATGAATGATTCTTTAAACATTAAATAGGAGGTGATTGTGAGTACAGTAATACATGATGTTGAGCTACCAAAAGACTTTAAAAAAAGTGACTTACTCGCATTGCTAGTGCAAGCAATCCAAGATTGCAATAATGAAGAGTATATTATTTTTTGGCTTGCTGGTATCCAACTTGAATTTGATTTCAGAGAACACATGATAAGTGTTGTCGTATTAGTTACCATAAACCAGGCAAGTACAAAAAGAAAAGGCAAACAATGAACCTATACGAATACACATCACCAAACGGCAAAACAAAGGAAGTAAAGCTACCAGGTCACTTAAACGAGTTCGAGTTCTCGCAAAAATGCAAGCAAGAGGGGTCTAAAATAGTCCCTGGCAGCGTTAAATTTATTTATGAAGCTCAGAGGTTCAAGAATAGGCAAATCGAGTTTATTAGGTGCCATAAAACAACGTTTGGTGCTAAACCTGTAACAATAGGAGTGGTGGAATGAAAAAAGAAGATATGGTTTGTACGTTTGAACAGGCAAAAAAAATACACAATTCCGGTGTTGAAAATCTATCAACTTTATTTGTGTGGGGGAAAGGATCTGACAATATATACAAACTTCAGTTCAATATAGAATTTTGTGGAGAAAGTGAATATTGTTCTTTTATCCCAGCTTACACAGTGGCAGAGCTTGGTGTTTTGTTGCCTATTTCGCTTCCGAATGAGGAAGAAGATTATGAGGGAGATGAGGTTGTTATATTTCAAAGAAAGAGGGGTTGGGGTATTGATATTTGGTATGAGGATATATATCAAGATGTGATTGTTTACCCAAAAAGGACACACAGGGATGATGAAAAGCACGACGGTTTTTTCACTGGTAAAACAGAAGCACAGGCAAGAGCGGATGCTCTTATCTGGTTACTCGAAAACGAACATGTAAACCCGAAGAATCTAAAACTATGACAGAACTACCTAAAGAAATACAAGAGTGGATGGATAAAACAATTCCGGAACTCGAAACGAAAGGGGGAAGATCGTTATTTTCGGAAATAATCAGGAAAAACGGTCTTCTTAGTGGGGCTGACTGTAAACAATCGCACTACAATAAAAGAAAAAGTTTCGAGAAAGTGCCAAAGGCTGTCCGCGAGTGGTTGAAAACAAAGGAGTTGCTAGAGATTGAATTTAGTAAAGAAAAGTATTGACATAGTTATTTACTTAGGGTTAAGATTAGACAACAAATCAGCAATAAACCCGAACCGGAGAGAGGAAATGACCAGCGAATGGATAGATGTTGATGCTGAACTAGTAAAGCAGACAGAAAAGGCAGTTTTGTTAGACTTTGGAGCTGATAGAGGATGTCATCATCAAGCATGGGTTCCAAAGTCACACTATCGAGAAATAGAAAGAAAAGCTTTTAAAGTCCAGCAGATTACTAAACAATGGGTTTCTAGAGAATCACTTTGGAGATGGATTTAACCAAAATCCGGGGCAATCCGTAAAATTATTAGCAGGGGTGGAAAATGACTGAAAGCATAATAAGAAGCGAACACGTATCAGAAAAAGCGGTTAAGAATCCCGATCAAGAACAAAAACCCGTAAGCATTAAAGTGTGCGATGATCATCATCCTGAGATATGCGACCTATTCTGCGATGGTAGATTCAACGAATGCAAATTCTCTAAAAAACAAGGGGACCATGAAAAATAAAATAATAATTCTAACCGCTGTATCAATGGCCGCGGTTGTTCTAGTGTATAAATACGCCAATGAGATCGTGTCCGGATACAAGGCAATCATGAACAGGATTGAAAGTGAAAACGTATAATTGGAAGTTTGTCTTGCAAGTGAGATCATCAAAAACAACCGGCAAGCGAACTGAAAAACTTACTATCTGGTTATGCGAAGGTAACAAGGCGTTGAAATCAACAGAAGACGCAAACGCAGCACTGGCTACCGAAGTAAGGCTACTAAGCGAGGGTCATTCAATAGACGAGCCAACAGTTGACATGTATTTTGCCGAGGGCCTTAAAAAATACAATAGCGGTCTTGGTGACAATTACGTTTGGAATATAAAACGAATGACACCGAAAGAATTCAATAATTGGAAGGAAAAAGAAGAAAAACCAAAACAGGTGAGTTTTTAATGGTAACAATAAACAGGAAGGAGTTTTTAGAATACACCAAGTTTTTAAAACCGGCGATTGGTGATAACGAGTCTAGGAAAAATCTAACCGTTCTAAATATTGAGAGTGTAAACAGAGACATTATCCATTTCACCGCGGCCGATTCGTTTATTATAAAACGTGTTAAATTTGAGCAGATCGGCGGGTCAGGGTTTAAAAATTTCTCAATTCATAAAAAAGTATTATCCCTGTTTGAATCAATTTGCAGGCTTGAGAATAGGCAGGACAACGTTGAAATTTCTAGTTCTGTTTTAAAATGTGGCGACCTTGCGTTAAAATATGTGCAGTCAGAAACAGAATACCCAAACCTAGAAAGACTCATTGCAACCGAATACGACAAAAAACCGGTCGATAATTATTCAGGTCTAAACGCTTATTTTTTAGAGAAGGCGCTGACCGGGTTTTCAAAGACTCAAAAAGAAGTCGTAAAGGTTTGGTTTAAGAATAAAAATGCCCCTGTTAAAATAACAAGTCAGTGCGGTAATTATACGGCTATTATTATGGCCGTCCGGGTAAGGTGGTAATGTATGATAATAAAAATAGACCCGGTTTCAAAGCCGAGGCAAACTGTTTCTGACAAGTGGAATAAAAGGAAGTGTGTTGTTGCGTACAGATCATTCGCCGACGAACTCAGATATAAATGTAATCTTGCCAAGTATGAGATAGGCGAGTCCGTCGGGGTGACGTTCATTATTCCCATGCCTAAATCATGGACAAAAAAGAGGAAGTCCGAGATGGAAGGCAAACCACACCAGCAAACACCAGATATTGATAACCTATTCAAGGCATTTTCAGACGCTCTATCCAAGGGCGACTCATTCATTTACTACATAACGGCCGGTAAATTTTGGGGCAAAGAGGGCGCTATTATCATAAACGAATAATATTGACAAAACACCATAAAACAAGTAGGATCAAAGGAAAAACAGCCGCTCGAACTCAGGTTACTCTCCTTTCCTGGTTGTAGTTTGGGCGGCAATAGCAATAAATTTTTAGAGGGATTAATAATGAAATGTTTTTATCACAAGTCTGATTTAGATGGTCATTGCTCAGGTGCTATCATAAGACAAGAAAATCCAGAATGTGAAATGATAGGCGTTGATTACACCGATTCACTAGATTCATTAAAGATGAGAGGGTGTTTTCAATCAGGTGAAACTGTTTTTGTTGTTGATTTTTCATTTTCACTGTCAGATATGGAGTATCTAAATGATCATACAGATTTAGTATGGATAGATCATCATAAATCAGCAATTGAGAAATGTAAATCAATCGAATGCAGTGGCGCGAGGGAAATAGGTAAGGCAGGATGTGAGCTAACATGGGAATATATGCACCCGATTTCAATGCCAAGATCGGTAAAACTCCTTGGCAGATATGATGTGTGGGATCATGTAAATCCTGATGTGCTACCGTTTCAATATGGATTTAGGTCGCTTCCCGATACTCTTCCAGAGTCGGAAATATGGGAATATATTCTTTTGCCTAACCCAGATGATATTGACAGAATAATCAGTTTGGGGATGACAATAATTGATTATGAAAGAAAGCAAAATAAGATCTATGCGAAAGGTATGAGCTACGAATCAGAATTAGAAGGGCTGAGAGCAATTGTAATTAACAAAGCTTTTTCTAATTCAAAAATATTCGACTCCGTATATGACCCTGAAAAGCATGACATTATGGTACTATTTGGTATCAAACAAGGAGAATACAAATACTCTTTGTATTCAACAAAAGACAGCGTCGACGTTTCAGAAATAGCTGTTAAATATGGCGGAGGTGGCCATAAAGGGGCCGCTGGTTTTTATTCAAAAACTCAATTGGTTTAATAAACAAATGGAATACGATAAAGATCATTTAGTTAAAATAGAAGACATCATTCAAGACGCTGTTTATGAGTCTCTTGTTGATGATAGCGACGCCGGATCAATCGACGCCGATGCATTTATCGAAGAAATAAGATCGAGATCAGAAAGACTAAGGTCTGAATTTGCGTTCTCAGTCATCAAGGGGAAAAACCACGTGGCAACAATGATGATGGTTCAAGAACTGATAAAACTATCACAAGATGAGGAATATTAGTGAACCTGACTCTTCCGGTAAAAACTGAGTATTTCAACGAGATATTGTCCGGGGCCAAGAAGTATGAGTACAGGCTATATAATAAATATTGGAAAAAAAGGATACACGGCAAGGACTTCAAAACCGTAACTATTACGAAGGGGTACCCAAAAAGGGAAGACGAGTCAAGAAGGATAGTCAGACCATACAGTGGTTATAAAATAAAAATAATAAAACACCCGCACTTTGGCAACAGGGAGGTGATGGTTTTTGCGATAAAAGTAAACTAAAATGAAAAAGAAACAAGTAACGAATAAACAAATCAAATCGAAAAAAGGGTTTAATCCCAATTCGAAATTTATCGAAAGTGCGGTGTCTGAATTCTTAAAACGTGGTGGAAGGATCGACAAGGTCGAGACTGATCAAACGTTCTATCAGGATTCAAATATATTCGGTCAAAATGATAAAATAAGCGAGATGGAAGAACGATGAAACTAAAACCTGAAATCATAGGGCGATCAGACTTTGACAATCTCCTCAAAGGAACGACAGCAAAAGAAGTACTACTCGAGATCATAAACTCAGACTTTTACATTTCAAGGACCGTCGAAATATTCAGGAAAGAGATTCAAGATCAGCTAAAATTAGCAGACTTAGAGAGGTTTATCATAAAATGAAAAGATTCATTGAAATTTTAAAGGAGGAGGAAGAAAAAGCCCTATCATCAAAAACAAGCTGGGGCAAGAATGAACGCTTTGATACGGTATTATTCAGAGGTTGGTAAATGATAATAAAAGTTGACATTGGGACCGTAGATGTAGACGTTTTTGAAGACCCTGAATATTGTTGTGAAAAACTGTTAAGTATGCAGAAACTTCCTGATGATAGATGCCAAAATCTTACAAACTCAGGGCAGTGCGAATTTTTTAGCACCGGTCACCCTGAAAATTACCTATTCATGACAGATCACCCAAAGTTTAGAAAGTGTGAAGAGTGCAAAGAAGCTATCAAAAAGTATAAAGAAAGCGATAACAGAATCAACAGACAACCTCGAACTATATCAAGCTCTCTGTAAAATATTAGAACAGGAGTACATGAATATAGACTTCGATGAATTTTGGAATGAAATAATAAATGAAAAAGTTAAATACAAGACTAGTAAAATCAAGGATGAACGATAACGGGTGGACTATGCATGACCTCGCAGCATACACGAACACGTCGTTATCAACGGCTCATAATTGGCTAAGAGGCACGGTCCCCAAGCCTGACAAGCTATCAATAATTTGTAAAAAGCTTGCGATCAAAAAAGACAACATTATCGACAGCGGGTGGACAGAAACAAGACCAGCTAAAAAAGGCGAATATTTTGTGAGAACAAAAAAAAATGGTGTCATCATCGCCCACTATTCACTAAGATATAACAGGTGGACGCTGTACAATGACTCTGAAAAGGGAATAGACGTGATTGAATGGCAACAAATCATTTACCCGGTATAAATCATGAAAACACTATCAAAGCTAATCAAAGAAAGAAAATACGCCGAGGCGAAGTCAATCATCTTAGAAAATAGAGATCAGATAGAAGAGATTGCGGACACTCTCCTAATGATTATTGACGACATGGCAGGGGCGAAAATCAGAGAAATAGAATACGGTCAGATTGACAGATTACCGGATATTGGGTGTGCGAGCAGAACGTGGAGATTTTTAGAAGACGGTGAAAAAGGCGAAAATCTCTGTAGTTTTGAGCCTGATAAATCAAGCGCGGATCTATATTCAGTGGATCAATCCAGCGGAAGTGATGAAATAACGGACAAAGATGTCCAAGATTTCACGGACGTTCTAAATAAGCACTACGGAACACCCAAAGAGCAACACAGCAAACGGTTATACGATACGGTAAGTGCCCAGCTTCCCGGAAAAATACACTCTATTAGCTCGACAGTCAGATTATCGGACGGGTACAACAACCGAGATCCGCACACTATGAAAGCTAACAATACAGACGGTTATGTGTTTGAGAAATCAGAATCAAGCGCTGATAAGTATGAAGATTGTTGGTATGATACGATTCACAAAGGCATGATTGAGTTAATATCTGAGCTGCCATCTGTTGTAAGGTGTACCGTTTACGAAGACGGGACTGGCAGAACTTTTGAAACAACTGTCCACGCCATAGACGACTCGGAAGTTGTCAAGATAGCGGGGATAATACACTACAAACGCGCTGCGGGGGTCTGTGCACGTGGCGGGGTTGCGGTTGAGTTCGCCGACTATATCGGTGAGTTGTGCCAGGAGCGGTTCAACCTTGTAATAGTAAACAGCATATAATTATCTTGACAGAATAACATCAATCATGAGATGCTTAAACCTACAAAACAGCATGAGAAGTTGAAAGTCTTCTCAATGATCGCCGTGAGAAAATAAAAAGTATCGGGGAGTCCTGGCAGGAAAGAAAAGCGAGTATGGCAAATCCGAGGCGGTCCAAGATCTAAGAGGTGTATTGAATTAGCCATGAGATGTTAAAACTGATGGTAGCGAAAGGATGCCCAGAGTCCCTAATCGATACATCTCTGCCTGATAAAGAAGAAAAGAGAATCTTAAAAATATACTTTTAACTTCAATCATAGGAGGAAAAACCCATCCGTCCCAAAGCGCTATCGGGTAATGTCGTGAGGCATGAAAGGATTATACTAAATAACTAGCGTGACTACTCCGCTTGGTGAGTGCTTAAGGCGATTCATCAAAAACCAGAATAAGACAATAGATAAGATCAACCAAAGATGTTTGACGACGCCCTAACGGGACACAGAAACACAGATATTTGAGTATCTGATCAAAGGCCAATCGAAACGGTTTGAACCCGTTACTCGTGATTATTTTGATGATAGTCAAGGCTATATACTGCACCGGCACTCGGCGGACCATAGTTAGGTCATGCCAGCACCTCTGATCGCAATTCGATTATGTTAATTCCTGGCCGGATAAATAGAAGTACAAAAGAGGTGATGGGTTTAAATTCTGAAAATCTTAGCGTAATACCTCTGCAGCTCATCACCTCATTAACTAATTTACGAACGTGGGCTACCCAGCTCGGTTGACATGGTAGCATCTGGCCCGGCATTCATTTGAGATACCACATAGCGTGGAGTCCTCCAAGCCGGGGAATAACTGAGGACCTAGACCGGGCGACAGAATGGATCTGCTTAATGCAGATAACGCGCAGCGGAATTTTTGCAATGTGATACTCCAGGGGAACCCTCAATGCATCGAAAAGAGCGCTCGAAAATCTCGATGTTAAGGAAGCCGAACAATACCCCCGAACAAACAATATTGCCGTGCCGCCTGTCCATGTTAAACAGGCGTTTCAATTAGCTGCCGTGGATAAGAAGGTTAAGTCACCACGCTTTCAACGTGGTCATCGCAGGTTCGAGCCATGTCAGCAGTACCATGTCCATATAGTATAAAATAGGAATAATGCACCAGCCTGTCAAGCTGGATTATGAGAGTTCGAGTCTCTTTATAGTCGCCAACGATTGCAGATCTAAAACAATAGAATATGATCCACAAACAACTTAGGTGTTAACAGATGATCGAGAAGATGACCCCCGGCAAATATCAACCATACCATGTATGGAATAAAGCTTACTGGAATTTTACCAAACGAGACTGGAAAGACTGGTTAAAATCCTTTTCAACTTTACCAATAAGAGAATATAATAGTCATATTGGGTCTTGCTTAGACATGTATTGTCGTCACGATTTTAAGGAACTGCAATGGCACATATAAAGATGGATAGCATTCGCGTTATGGATGCGTGTGTAAGAAAACTACATGAACACGGGTTCTCAATAGATACGGAATTAAAGAAAGGTGAGCCGGTGACGATATGGCCGAAAGACGTCGGCCTTCAAGAGTTATACGTTGTGTGTGAAATTGGAGGTTTGTCGTCATATTGTGTTAAAGAAATGAAAGGTATTGCGCTCGATAGCTATGAATATAAAATTCTAAAAGACTACCTATGATAGGATTCGACGCTTACTGCATATACTGGATAATAATATTAACCTACGCTTTTATATTATCATGAAAATAGCACGGTGCAAAATATGCGGCGGCAAGCCTGATGGCCAGTATCCTATAACTCTTTCCGTGAATGGTTGTGCCGCGGAGGCTTATTGTATCGAGTGCTGCCTTGATGAAGAGGACGTTTTTAACGTCAGGTTCCCTTTCATTGACCATTCAACCTATGTTTATGGAAAAACAGAAGAGCAGGCGAAAGAGAGGTGGAACGATCTTAACTCATACACAATATCACTGGTTGACCTATGAAAACAACTATAACAGTAATACTATTTACAATTCTTATTATCATGGGGTGCGATAGCGGTCTGGATGAATATAAAATTGAACCTGCCGAATACATAGAAGATTCAACGCCTGATATTGGGGAAGTATGGAGGTATGAAAGCCCAAACCCGTTTTCTGAATACCCAGTGATAGACTACATAATTTTAAACGTAAAAGGAGGGTACGTGAAGTATGCGAATCTATCATGCAAAATAACGGACTGTTCAAGTTCATCTAGCGTGTGGTTGTTCAAGTCCGGGTCAAAAAGGATAAAATAAAACACATAAACAACGGTAACTAGTATGACTGATAAAATAAAAGGATACAATCCACCGCCAGACATGGACGAGTCAAAAATACCAGCCATGCCGCCATGCAAACCGCCAAGAGTTAACAGTAAGGAAGATGCAGCAATAAAGATGCAGATGGCTAAGGACATGGTATGTGCTCTTATAAATAGTGGAAGAACCGGTGAAGTAACAAACAATTCTATTATCGATGAATTTTGCTCTATGTCAGAGCAGATATTTGACAGATTTAATAAATGATAGAGATGAGATTGGTGGAAGACCAGCCAAGAGCTGAGTATTTGTTACTGACGAAAGAGGCAGAAAGAGCCAAAAAGAATCTTTCAAGTGTTAAGGAAAGGGTGAAAAAAGACACAGGATTTTTTAAAAATCTATTTAGATCATGGATGGATATACAATGGGATATCGACGCGGTTCGTATAGCCAGCAACAACCTAATAAAGATTGAAAAAAGTCTATCAAAAGCGGACGCTTCACCACTCGGACTTTCAGGATGCACCGTTATTGTAAAAGAGGTAGACCATAAGAACAATTTAGCTATCGTCAGGAATGCAGATGGCAGCATATTCTACTATACTGAATATTCAAACTTAGAGCAGGTTCAATGAATGAGCGCTATAATAACTAAGACAGAGTTAATATGAAACCAAGATTTCAATTTGGACAGATTGTGGTGGTTGATGATGACCAGATAGGAGTTATTGTCAAGACGTGGCTAAACTCTACCATGCGCAAACCCGGCTACCATTACAAGGTGTACGTCAGATCATTGAACCTAGTCAGTGAATACAGAGAGGGAGAAATAGACCATTTCGTATACAGCAAAGAACTAACAGAAGAAGAAAAGGAGTTTTATTAAGATGGGGATGTTCAATAGAAAGACTGTTTACGACTGGGAATCTCTTTATGAAGAATTAAGCAAAACGCACGAAGCTCAAAGTGTGATTCTAGATAAGACAAACAAGCTTCTAGACAAAGCACAAGACAGGAATGATAGGCTAATCGATGAGATCATTGAGTTGAAAAGCAGGGGTTCGAAAATTGACCAACCGGTAAAATCAAGGTAAAACTAAAGGTAGATAGAATGAAAGACAAAGGTATGAGAAAACACGCTGTAATGTTGGCGAATGAAAGCGAACGACTCTCGGTTGAATACGAGGAGGGAATGTCTAACAAGATAAAATTCCTGCACCCTGTCAACGATTGTTGCTACTTCTGCAAGCATGGAAATTTCAAATACTACGCAAGTGGCGGGTCCAAAGCAAAAGAGGTTACGGTATGTGGTCTCCATGATTTTTTGTTCTTCGAGGACCCTATGCTTGTCAAGTGTGGCGATTATGAAAAAGCAGACAATGACAGATCGGACAGGTACATAGGTAGATAACAAGGAATAATATGAAAACAATCGAAATATACTCATGTGGAATGGATGTTAAGGTTGGTGGAGAGATAGACGCCAAAATAGCAGAAGTCATTATAGGCGAACGGGACCAAATACAATATAGGGTTGTGTGGGTAAGAGATGGATCAAGAGAAAGTTCATGGGTTAATGCCTTCGAGGTTGAACCGTCTGGAAAAGAGTACAGGACGATGTTGAAAGTTATGAACTACACCTAATAATAAATAACCTACCGGGATGGATGCATGAGTCTGAAGAACCGTTAAGAATAGAAGTTTCACACACTGAAAACTAAGAGAAAATATGAAGACAACTATAAAACTACAGGTAGAGTCAAAAATAAGCGAAATACTAACAGGCAAAGAAAACTGGATAGCTATTGACGAGTGGTATAGTGAGAACGATGAAGACTTCCGTAAAGGTAGAGACGCCTCTAAAAGTATGATAAAATGGTATAGGGATAAGCTACCTGATCACAATTTCAGGTTTGAACTGGCAACTAGCGAGATTATCGAAGACTGAAAATTGACCAACCAAAAAATAATCGGTATATTAAGAGTATAAATTAAATAAAAATATACCGGGGTAAATGACAAAAATAAACAAGATAGACTGGGAAGAGATATACAACGATTACAGGACTGGTAAGTACTCAAATAGGGCGATGGGGTCAAAGCATGGAATCTCAGAGGCTGCGATAAGAAAAAGAGCAAAAAAAGAGGGGTGGAAGAAAGAGCTAATATCTGCTTATCAAGAGGAGGTCGAAACACAACTAATCGAGATAGATTCTCAGGAAAAACAAGACGGTGCTCAGTGCGAACCTTACAAAAGTTCGCAGAGTGGTCCTAAAATTAAAACAGACAAGGATAGGGAAAAGGACAGGGACGTCGTAAAAGATGCTGCTAAAATTGGGGTTGAGGTAGTAAGGGAACACAGAAAAGATATAAGAACACTAAAGGAAAGCGCAGGTAAAATAGGAAAGATAATTTCAGGTGTACTAAGCTCAGACGAGGCAGAGAGATCGGTGGCAGTGGCAAGGTTCTCAGAGTTAACAAGTCACACGGAGACGGTTACAGATGTTCTTAATAAACTAACAAGAATACATTCAGAGTGTATCAAGCTAGAAAGAACAGCTTTTAACCTAGATAAGAAAGAAGGAAAAGAAACAAGCAACACAGATCTAGACGAGCGCATCAAGGCCCGTATGACAAAGAAAAAGAATGCTCACAGATGACCAACTTGACTACATCCTCTCATCAATCGGCAATTATATCGAGGTAGGCCATGGTGACGAAATACAACCATACTTTGAGCCCATCATTGACGCGATAGACTCCGGAAAATACCAAAGAATAGCAATCAGAGCCTGCCATGCAGTAGGTAAGACATTCACAAATGCCCGTATTGGTGATGCCATTATGGGTAGCTACGATGAAGTCAAACTCATATCAACCGCACCAACATATAGACAAGTTCATGATCTTCTATGGAAGGAATGGACAACCGCCTATAACAATAAACTCCCAGAATTAAAAAGAGGCAAGTTAAACGAGACAGAGCTATGGATTAACTCTGAAACGTTTGCTAGAGGATTCAGCCCACAAAGAAGGGTTAAGTCCGAGACTGGCCAGGGCACTGATTCAGTGTTCCAAGGGTACCACGGCAAGTTTATGACTGCTATTATCTTCGATGAGGCAACCGGGATAGATCCGCAACTATGGGAGCAAGCTGAAGGTCTTCTCAACTCAGGTTACAGAGTATTGATTATAGCCATCGGTAACCCAACGTCAAGAAATTGTCAGTTCTTTAAATGCTTTTCAGACAGATCGTGGAAGAAATTCTCAATCACCTGCTTCGATTCTCCCAACCTGAAAGCCAACAATATAAATTCCATTGAAGACATAGAGGCAGAGGTTGAGATCATTGAATCTCTACCAGATGATGAGGCAATCGACAGGCTATCATCTTATTTGTGCCCTGTTCCATACCTGATCAATACAAGGTGGGTAATAGAAAAGGCTATTGAATGGGGAGTATCGCATCCATTATTTTTAGGGAAAGTGATAGGAGAATTCCCAACTGAAGATTCTGACTCGATCATATCAGAAGAGCATGTTATTAAGTCACAAGAAAGACCTTGGCAAGACATAGACGATGAAAAAGAGGGGTATGTCGGTCTTGACGTTGCTCGTTTTGGGATTGATAAGTCAATCCTTAGCTCAATGGTAGGACTGCAACAGACCGATGACAATAAAGCAGAGTTCAACGGGAAAAGAATCAAACGCGCCATGTCAAAGAATGATACTAATCAGGTGGTAGGAAACACACTCAACTATCTCGAATGGTTACAAGATGAGTATCCAAACGTGTCTAATTGGAGACTGGCAATTGATGGCGGGTTTGGTCACGGTGTAATTGACAGGCTTAAGGAGCTGCAAGAACAGAATCCAGAAAAAGAAGAGTTAGAAAGTATTCGGGTTTACAATATTCTGTCAAAGGTTGAGATATTAGAGATCAATTTCGGATCGTCTGACTGGGTAATGTTTCATTATGGATGGTGTGATGAATTCACAAGGCGTAAGCGATGGGATGACAGGAAAGTACAGGAAGACCGGGAAAACTACGCCAATTTTAAAGCAAAAATGTTCGATTTGCTAGCTATGGATATCAAGAAAACGCTTAGACTAATATCAGACGATACATACTCAAAACAATTACCCACAATACGCAAAGATGTTGACAGTAAGGGCAGACTTAAGATAGAATCAAAGGAAGATTACAAGAAAAGAACAGGCGAAACAAGTCCCGATGAATCAGACTCTCTTGCTCTTTGCAACTTTGCTAGATACTTCGCCTCAACTACATCAGTATTTGATATAATGACAAGGAATTAAATATGTGTGAAGAACTACTACTATCTCAATTATCATTCTGGGATTTATTTCTACTAAACGCCGGAACGGGGTTCGAGATGTGCCTAAGATTATGGCCTCTCTGGGCTTGTATTTTGGTAGTTTCCTTCTATTTTGTGTTTATCAGGAAATCGGGGATGACATAGACAAAGATACTTCAACTATGCTAGTGTAGTATAAATTGAGAGTGGAGGATAAAAAAGACTATAAAAGATTGGATGCCAGGACGTAAAGACCGTTTAAGCAAGTCGAGTTTCCTTTCCTCGCTCTCTTAACTATAGGGGAAAGCATGTTAGATTTTACTTGCCCAAAATGCGGAGAAATTATACCAATTGGATGGTATGCAACAGTTGAGGAACGTTAACAATAACGAGGATATGGAACAAATAATCATAGGCATTATAGTAGTGGCCGTCTTATTACTAGCGGTTAAATGGTCGCAAAATAAAAAAGAAGAACTCGACCAAATTGGAGAATATCCAGATGGATTTGACCCAGACGGAATTTATTGCCATATGTGCGGCGAGAAACATAATCCGTTTTTCAAGTGTGATATTCAGCTGTTTACAGATGATAGATATTAGATAAGAAAACAAATTCTACGAATTCAGAGTATCCCCACGAAGATAAAACCGCATAACTCGTAAAATAAAACATCAATACTACGAATACGCGTAAAATAAATGATAAATCTAAAAAACTTTAACGGGTTTCTTCTCGATAAAAACGATCATTCACCTGAAGCAAAACAGCTATCAGTGTATTGCTTGGTTAATGACATTGAGATCAAGAGAAGTTATAGCAAAGATACCATAATCCATAACCATGTCCCATGTGGCAGTGTTGAGTTTTGTGAAAAGATACTAGGGTATAGACCTACACCTGATTACTACCCTGAATGGTTGTCTGGATATCTGCACAGAAAAGTATGGAAGTCTAACGGATGGATTCTGGGTGAGCGATATTTTGTGAAGCCAGCTGATAGGTTTAAGAGATTTGACGGGTTTATAACAAGAGGCACTTACAGTAAAAAGAAAAAACCTCCTTTTTGGTACTCAGAGATAACACGTTTTGTGAATGAATGGCGCTATTATATTTCTAATGGTATCAATCTTGGAGGTTGGTGGTATCAAGGTAAAAATGAAGATTTACACGCTCCAGATCTCCAGATTAAAATAAAAGAGGGGTTCTGCGGAACTCTTGATTTTGGGTCCACAACTCACGGTAAGCTTGCGCTTGTTGAGGTTCATCCTCCCTATGCTTGCGGGTGGTACGGTTCACAACAAGAATCAGAGATATATTTTCAATGGCTGATTGATGGATGGGAATTCATGAACAGATAGACAAACGTCGTCTGTTATGCTATGCTTAGATAAAAATGCTAAATATAAATTGTTCATTCTGCGGAAAAAACCAAGACGACGTCATGTTTATTATCGCAGGTCCAGGGGTGTCAATCTGCGACAAGTGCGTATTGCTTTGCACTGAGATTATATTCGAAGAATCAGCCAAAAAAATCAATCTTCTCGAAAGAGACAATCGGCAAAGAAAGTTCAAACATATGTGGGAATAAATGAAAAAAGAAGCTGAACAGCAAATTAAGAATTTTGGGATAATACCTGATGAAATAAAATCATCTGCGGATCTGATGAATAAGCTTGCTGGAAAAAATTCACGCCTTCACGAACTTTGCAAATGCCTGACAAAAACGCCTGAGCGGAAGTACCACGAAGAATACTGTCCAGTGTGGAAGAACGGTAGAATCGCAGAGCTTGAAAAAGGACTAGAACAGGCAATTTATGACTATGATATCGATGACCTTCAATTTACGGAGCTACTAAACAAACAATAACATATAGCAAAAGGGGATGTGATGACTAAAAGATATAAATTAGTTATTCCTGAGATGGTCCAGCGCAAAGACTGTGATATTGTCATGGCATTAAATGAGAAGGGACTATACTCATTGCAGGATTGTAATGATTTTATAGTTGAGGAAATAATTTCAGGAACTACTCTAGCGGGATGGAATTGGTTTTTTAAAGACATCCCTGATTCATGGCTAGAACCAATCGAAGATGGACCGGTTAGTGCTGAGGAGTTGTTAAAAATGTTTAAAGCAAAGTACGACGATTCAATAGCCGACGCTAGGGCGACCCCATACACTGCAAGTGAGCTTTTAGAGTTGGCAAAATCAGCAGAAAAAAACGAGCGCAAAAGAACGCAACCGGTTATTGATGCCATTAAAGATGCTGATTTATTGCTAGGGTCTATTGATCCTGAAAAACTACGTGATAAATCATGGAAAGCCTTTCGGTTAATTCATTTAGCACTCGAACAACTCGAACAACTAGAGGAACAATGAAAGAGTATAAGACTGAAGACATGAAAGTAACATGGGAAGAAACACCGGAAAAGATCAAAGCAGTCTACGACAAGGTTGTGGATTTTTTCAAAAAACATGAGAGTTTCAGTGGGGAATGTATAATGCAATCAGACGCTCCAATCATTGAATCCCCTGAGTTATTATCTGATATTGCGGATGATATAATGGAATTCAATGCTGAATACTTTTAACTACAAGAGGTATTATGAGTGAGCCAATCATCATCATAAATGGCGTAAAACTAACTCCGGCCCAAGCGATGACCGTCAGAGTATCAATTAATAATTTTGTGTTTGATTTGCAAGATAGCACATTAGGAGAAGATGAACATGGAAAAGCTATGTCAGCGGCTTATCTGGAAAGGGTCGGAGAAATAAACGGTATAATTGAAGGTAAATCAAGAGAGGTACTATAAATGAAAGAATGTACTTTGAAGGAAGCCGTTGAGATGTGCGATGAAAACGGGGGAAGGTTCAGGCATATATCCGGGGATATTTTTTATTACATCTCTGGAACGTCTGTTTATTCTGAGATTGATAAAAAACCGTTCCGGCTTGATGTTGCAGATTTTTCAGAAACATGGATCTACGAACCACCAAAATCAGTGTTTCAAGAGTGGAATGATAAAACACCGGTTCCGTTTAACACAGCTACAGAAAGCAGAAAAGAAGGTTGGAACGAATTCGCAGAAACCCTGGAAAAATGGCTTATCCAAACGAACCATTCAGATTATCAAAGCTATGTCACTGATAAGATAGAACAGCTCAAAGAGAAGTGAAAACGTGAGAGCGGGAAGTTGGCTTAGAGGCAGCCACCTTTTAAAGAGTGGAGTGGGTAACCTTAAATAAACTGGGTAGCTTGACATAAGAACAGCTAGAACGGCACACAAAACAAGTAGTGAAAACGGCGTGTGGACTGTCTTTGCTCCTTTGGCGTAATAGCACACCGCTCTCTTAACTATAAGGAATAAGATGGAAACAAACGGAATGCTAATCCAGGCATTTAAGGCACGAGAAGCCCTGCCGCTCTCTCAACAAAAGAGGAAACGGTGGTTTGCAGAACCATGTTACTGATAAAATAAATAAGATGATAGAGACATGAAAAAAGTAATAGCTCTAAAGGCTCACCAAGGCCAGATTCTGGTCGACGGGGTCAAGCATAGAAATCTAATTTTCCCTAAAGGTTGTATTGGTATGGCACTCGTATTTGAAAGCAAAAAGTCAGCCCGTGACTATTGGGGAGATAAGATTAATCTGCTAGAAATCAAAGAGAAGAAAGAGTGCTAAAATAATGGGTAGTGGTGGAATTGGTAGACACGTCGGTAAAATAGCAGAGCAGCGCGCTTAATCTGAGGTTCGATAGAAAAGGAACTCTATTTTACTAAAAATTGCAGGTTCGAACCCTGCTTGCCCAACCAATATTGGAGCGGTGGCGGCAACAAAATGTTAGTCCTGATAGTGACGGCTGTAATTGCAAGGAAGATTAAAACCCGCCTTGCTCCATTGCCGGGCGCTCATTCTTAAAAATATTCCACCATTAGAGGCACAATGGCTAAAAAATTCGACGATCCGGGGTTTTTTAGGATCTGGAATAATCTTCGTAAATTTTTAAACCAGTAGTTCGGGATTTCCGAACAACTTAAACTGATAGGGGATGAGATGGAAGTAAAATCAATTGCTGGAAATTTAAAAATTGAGTATACACGCAAATGGGTAACGCCTAAATCTACGAATGAAAAGAACTATGGGGAAGTATGCTCAATGGATATACATGCTGATAATTCTAAACTCATGGACCTATACATCGAATACAATAGCAATTTTGATAATTGGTTAAAGAGTAAACTAGCCAAAAAAAACATAACTTAAGGAGGTATTTAGAATGAAATTTTTAGAGGCATGTAAGAAAGCAACTGATAGACTAGACAGGATAGTTCTTCCTGGCTACTTTCAGACACCTTGGTTTGTCAAAATGCCGGTCCATTCTGATTTTGACCAGTGGGCATGGATTTGTTTTACTGAGGTACGAGACGCGCAGGCGCCAACAGTCAGGCAAGTTTGTTTTCATCAAGTCAAGTATACAATTGAAGAGCTTGAAAGGGATGATTGGGTATTAATAACTAAGGACGAAGTAAAATCTACAGGTAATTATCAATAATGGGGATAGATGAAAAAGGACAAAGAATGTACTGGATACCGAGAAGGAAAGAGGATTTGCAAGTATGGTTTTTCACAATATCAGTATTCTATTTGTGGCGGGTATGTTTCAGAAAATGAAAAATGCAACGTGCCGAATTGCTGCAAAGAGGTAACACCGTGGGAGCATAGAGACTAATGGCACTAAAAACAACTGAAGAAACAGCTACAAATAAACAGATTGACCAACACAAAATAAATGTATATACTTAAAACATGAATAAAAAATATTAGAATATGCCCTATCATCTGCGAATTCTTGGGACTTTCATAGCTATTTCAGGTGCGTATTCTTCGACGCATTGGAATTACAAATCAAAGATAGCACGCGACCATGAATATGAATGGATTACGTCAGTAATAGACTGCAAAGTAAATGGGCCGGAAAAAGTTACAAGTAAACCGCCTGAACCAATTGTAAGACCAACAGATTATCAACAATAGAGATAAATAAAAGTAATGAAGAAAAGCGAAGCTAAGCTTGAAAGCGAAGAAAAACTAATCGAAGCATTCACGGAGGATTTCGGTAGAACTGTAAGCGAGTATTACCAGGACGACTCGGCTTATGTAATCTTGCAAAGGTCAATCCTTGAAGAGTTGCCGGTAGAGTCTCAGAGGAAGTTTGTAGCAATCATAGAAGAGGTAAACAATACGTTTGATTTGTCAGACATGCCGGAAAAATTTGTTGTCATGCCACGCGGTAAGAATAATAACAGCAAAAAGGGAACGTGTGCAGTTGCTGACCCATACCGTGATAAGTGCCCCCCAAAATACAGGAAGAGATGAGACTAGTTTTAATAGCAATACTTCTATTTTTAATCAGAACAGTGCTTAAGTTTGCAAAAACTAAAAAAGACGAATAAGGAGTATTATTGATGACTGAAATAAACATAGCAAGACACATAGACAAGCTAATGATTTTTGATGACCCTGTGTATTGCACAAGATTACAGCGTTGTGGTTTTCTAGGAATGGACTTATCCAGTGATTTCGGGCCGTACATTTGCAATCTATTCACCGGAACAAAATTAGATGTTGATAAGTTTGGTAGGCAGAAAAAATGTCCACAATGCAAAGAGGCATGGAGTAAAAGCAAGATAGAAAACACCCCTATTCATTGTAAGCTATGTGATGATGAAATAAAACATAACGGGCATCACTGGGAACATGTCAACACTAAGCCAAGACATATTGGTTTTCCAGAAAACGAATCAAGCGGGAATTTACTGGATGAAGAGTACGCCAATCCAACCAAAGATTTATCAAGAGACGAATACGGAAGACCATACATAAACCCATTGCATCCAGAGAGGGGTACGTATTAAATGAACAGTAAAGAATGGTTCAAACAATACGCAAAGAAGCACCCTGAAAAAGTAATATTCACGGCTTCAGATATGATTGAGGCTTTCGAAAGCGGTAAGAATGACCACCAAACTGTAAAAGATCTATCTATGTTAGTCAGAAGGCACGCGGTAAAACTAAAAAAACTCAAACCAGATTCAAAATTAATCAAGCAAAGCACCGACTATCTTCAGAAATACGGATTAACAGGAGATATTTTAAGGGTTAAGAATCTGAAGAAATTTGTTGACAATCAAAAAGATATGCCGCGGGAGTTTATTAAAACGGCTGATGATCATTTCTGGGAGTTAGTCTAAATGGAAACGACAATCAAGATTAAGTTAAGCACTGGCAAAGAAATAGAATTGACAGAAAACGAGCATGAAGAAATCAAACGCAAGTACTCAATTAAAGAGCTTATTTACGTTCCATATGTTCAGAAAGAGTTCCCTGTTTATCCAACATACCCGCAAAATCCATGGGATTGGAACAAAGTATGGTGTTCTGATTCATCAGATACGCTCGAATGGTCGAGGTCAATTGGTAAAAAGGTTAGATTTATGAACATGTACGCGGATTCTATTACATGCAAGGGCGTTGATGAAAACTAAATGCATAAACAACAACTGTCCTAAGAAGGAATTTTGCGAAACGTACAACTTATTGGAGTATGTTTCAAGAGCGGTCTATCAATTCGTTGATTTTAAGGGGCTGGTTGTGTGCGATTATTTCGAACAAAAATACAACATAAGTATAAAAGATGATACAATAGGATGATAGAGTTAGCTTTGGCGTACGTGATTTTGGGGCTAGCTATCATGAAGATAGCAACCAAGTCGACTAAACTAGCCGTTATTATGATCATTTCGGTTGTTGCCGGGGTCTATTTCCTTATACACTTTGGTTGACTTAAAGTAAACTAGCCGTGAAATTGGACAGAAAGACAGAATAAAAATACCATTAGACTATACACAAACAAAATAAAAATAGTCTATGGCAAAAACAAAGGCACGACTCAAGCGAGAATTAAAAGCTAAGAACGCGGAACTTGCAGCACTGGCAAGCTCTATGGACTCAACCGGGCAACTATCACCCTCCGGAGGTTGGTATAATCCAAATAATAGTTTTGGACCTGAAACCGACCCTAATTTCAACACGATATATCTACCTCCCTACGAATTCACCTACCTTGAATTGACACACCTGTATCAAAACGCTCTTATTAGAAGAGTCATTCATTTACATATGGATGACGGCACAAAAAACGGTCTTGAATTGGTATCAAAAGAAAAGACCGACGCCGCTCAAGATATCGAGTCAGAAATGGACGAGCGTTTTCAATGGGTGTCACTGACTAGAAAAATGGTAGGGATTAAGCACAATTACGGAGGTGGTGTTTTATATGCTGATATTGATGATGGAGGAGACCCACAAGACCCGCTAAATGAAGGAAGGGTTCGAAGAGTCAATTCATTCTGGCCTGTTGAAAGATACTTCGCACATCCAATCACATCGTACCCGTTGTTCGGCGAAGAAAAGCCAGGACAACCGATGCACTACAAGATTACAATCCAAGGATTCAAGGAAGCCCAGTCTTTCACCTGCCACGAGTCACGTCTAATAAGATTTCCAGCGTATCATTCTGACGATGTGCTATCATTAAGAGATAGAACGAGGAGAATAACATGGCCGTCTTCAACAGTACAGATCATATATGATGCTGTAAAAGGGTATCAGGTCGGTCTACAATCACAAAGTCAACTATTTCAAAGATTCGTGATGGACGTTTTCAAAATTGCTGACATGCGAAAGATCACAGACCTTGAAAAAACGAGAGAGTATGTACAGAACCAAATGTTATTAAGGAACTCTATGAATGCCATTATCGTAGACGCTGATGGTGACATTTCTTCACAAGCAGTACCTACGACTGGGATAGGAGAAATGACAAATTCACAAATGCAGAATGTTTCAATGGCTACCGGTATAGGAATGTCTATACTGTTTTCTAACGAATCCGGGTCACTCGGTGGATCATCAACGGGGGAAGATAGAAAAACATGGTATTCTAAAAAGATAGCAGACCAAAACAATGAACAGACACCGCTAGTCAGACAAATGGTTAGGCTAGTTTCCCTGGAACGTGGTAAAAAATGGCCTATTGATGATATTCAATACAAGTGGGGATCTCCATACGACCATACTCCAATTGAGCAGGCAGAGCTTGAAAATAAAACAGCGGAAACTGATAAAATATATGTCGAGTCACTCGGGGCAAGCGAATCAGAAGTTCTTAACGCAAGGTGGGGATCAGGACAATTCAGTCAAGCTACTCCTGATTTTGATAAGGAAGAGTTTGAGGAAGAATTAGAAGAAATGGAGGTTTCAGAACAGGAAGCCGCTGAAGCTGACAGAGAAATGCAGAAATCAATCGCAGAAAAAACAGTAGAGGAAACACCGGAAGAACCGGAAAAAGAAGAAACGTCACAAGACGAAAAATCCTTTAAGCTAAGGATAGAATAATGCCAGAATTCATACTGAGCGGTAAAGATCTTGAAAAATTAGAGAAGGGAGTTGCAGACAGAATACTTGGAAGTGGTTTGTCTGTTAAAATCAGAAATCAGGTTATAGCTGGACTTGATCTTAAGGGGATAATCAAGGATATCTTCGCCACTATACCAGTACCAAAGGATGGAATTGACGGGAAAGACGCTGAGATAACCGAAGACCTTATATCCCTTGTAACTATTCAGGTAATAGAAAAGATACAGCCACTAATTAAAGACGGGGTTGATGGTAGAGACGGAAGACAGGGAGAAAAAGGCGCTCCCGGAAAAGATGGCAGGGACGGTGAATCAATAAGAGGATTGACAGGCCCACAAGGTCCAAGAGGACCACAAGGATTATCAGGTAGTGATGGCAAAGACGGGAAGCAAGGTCAAAAAGGTGAGCGTGGTCAAAAAGGTGAACCGGGAAAAGATGGGAAAACAGTCTCAATGGATGAGTTAGACTTTGACCTGTCAAAATTCACAACCAAGGCAGAGATTGAGAAGGCGCTCAAGAAAACCGTCAAAGACTTAGAGTTAAGAATAAAAAAAGGGCTTATTTCAATACCGGCTAAGTACGTAGCCGGTGGTGGTTTGGTTGGGCAAGCTCTGATAAATAATATAAACAACACGCTCAAGCAAACAGATTGGCAGAACGGCCTACCAGGGGACGGAACACTCCCACTAAATACAAATTATATTAATTTCACAAAGGACGCCACGGGAGTACCATCTGGTGAGGGAATCGTTACCTGGAATAATAATGATTTCACGCTGGACATTAACACGGGACTAGGAACAACCATACAAGTCGGCGAGGAGATGGTTGTTTATGTGCGTAATAGATCTGGGGTCGCCATAAGCAACGGAGACGTTACCTATGTAACAGGAAGTTACCAGGGAAGGCCGACAGTCGCAAAGGCTAACGCCGCCTCACATGAGACACTATTCGGAGCAATTGGCATCGCTACAACCGACATAGCTGTCGACGGCTTCGGATTTGTCGCGGATTTCGGAGCTGTTCGAGACTTTGATACCGCAGGGTTCGCGCTTCAGGTTCCGCTATGGGTCGCCGCTGGTCCCGGCAATGACGGAAAACTGACAGACGTCAAGCCAATGTTCCCAGATTACGCCATACAAATAGGTCAGTCTGTATTCTCCGATGCCACGTTCGGAGCTATTGCATTGAAGGTTGATAATAACGCAAATGACACTATTTTGAATTTCTGGAATGGTGTATTCAGAGAGACTTTCAAGTTCCTCATTACATCCAACGGAACGACCATAACCGGAAGCCTTAGCCCGCAAAACGGCCATGAAGACATGACCATGATGTTTAGCGATGGGTTCACGACTCTAGACACAACACCGCCTAAGACAATAACACTTACACCAGGATCAGCCAGTGTTCCTCAACTAAATTTTGTTTATATCCCCAAGTCCACGAAGGTTTTAACCTTATCTACTTCAGACTGGCCCACTACTGAGCATATAAAAGTGGCGAGGGTTGTCTTGAGAACCGCCGCGATAACTCAGTCAGACGGAGCGCTCGGGAACCAAAATATAAACGATCATATCGAGGATACTGTATCATTCCAAGGCCACTTGCCACATATAACGGAGAGATTAAGACAGGAACCGGCTAAACATGACTCGGGGGTTGAAGCAACGGCGTCGGGATTCCCGACTAATGTGTATATTTCTACCACCGCCGGCGTAATATATCAGCTACACAGGCAGACGTTTCCGGCCCAGTCAATGCCTACTGACGATATACATGTTGTCAACAACTTGGCTAACCCGTATGCGACTGTTACAAATCTAAACACGCAGACCCTTACGTCGACGGGTGCAACGCTGGCCAATTTTAGTTTCTCATTTGTGATATGGGGAGTACAAAACAAGACCGGTGAAACTTCGCATTTAATGTGCAACCTCCCGTCTGGTACATACGCCAAAAATGCGCCGGATCTTGCAGTAAGCGACGCGCTAAACTATTCAAATTACTCTATACCAAGAGAATTCAAGGGTACAGGGTTCCTGATTGCTCGTTTTACGATGGTGTTACAGGCCGACGGGACGACATGGTCTCTATTTGATACGGAAGATTTAAGGGAGGGTGCCGCCATCGGAGGAGGAGGCGGCGGCGGCGGCGTAACATCATGGGCGGCGTTAACAGATACTCCGTCTACATTATCGGCCGAGGGAATCCCAAGAGTAAACACAGGCGGGACCGCTATCGATTTCACAACTTTGTTGAAATCAGGAGCTACTCAAATAGCAGCCGGGGCGGCCGCTGGGGAATTTTGGAGAACTTCAGGACACGCTACACTTCCAGATAACGTAATATTACAAGGTGTATAAATGACAAGAAATCTATTAAGTGAAATCAGTTCATTAAAAGTATATTCGGATCATGGAGTATTTGCAACGGCTGACGACGTGACAATTGATCTATATCCGAATGGGAGCGGAACAATCGAACCAGTAACCTCGAATGCATGTGTTGAAATTGGCACTACCGGGAACTTCTATTTTGCGCTGTCAAACATAACGACTCCACCAACTGTATTGACAGAATATCATTGGATAATGGCAGATACGACCACCAAAAAACAATCCGGACTAATAACGTTCGGCGGTTGGGTTGAAAGCGTAGAGCCTCTTGGGGCTGCTAGTACCTGCAAGATTACGGCAAATCTATCAGACGGCGACGGGGAAAGCGGCATAGATGTAGTTGACCTGTTCGCAAACAACAATCAAAACTATATGGAGATCCCAACACCATCCACAAATTTAGGTCTGTACGCTGATTCTAGATATTTCAAAGTTGGAAAATATCTTCCAAGCTATGACAGGCTAACAAACCAAGCGTTCTGGGTATTGCCACAAGGCGCGTCAATTAATATAAAACTCCCCTCATTTGGGATTGATCAAAGCGGGATAACAGTCCCAGCATCGTCAACAGTTACGCTTAACACTCTATTAACAACATGATAATACAGATCTTAGACACAACCAGAAAAATTTGGCTTGATAGATGTTATTGCAGCAGAAGAGACCAAGCCGAGAAAGAGGTTGCCAGATTAGAGAGAATCTACAAAAAGAATAAGTTTCAAATCATCCCAGGTAAAAAGAATCTACCAGGGCCGAACTATATTTATGTTTCAGAGGATCATATTCAGAGAATTGAGGACGGTCTTGAGTGGATAGATTATCAACAGAGAGATCACACGTTCGCGCCAAAAATGATGGAAGTTATGCAGGGTAAATTTTCGGGCGGCAAAGAGTGGAAAAAGAAGTTAACAGTAAAACAAAAACTAGCAAGAGGTAGAAGATAATGGCGTGTAAAGAAAAGAAAGAGAAAAAAGACAGGCCCAACGTTATCCCATCAAAAGATCAAAAACCAAAGGACAAGGGGATGTCAAGAGCTAAGCCTGATAAGAAAAAGTAAGTTGCATAGTCCCGCATGATCAAATCATTACCCGTGAACTGATTTATGCTTGGAGCACTCCCGCCGTTGGGCATTATGAGACCCAACCGCCGTAATACGGATATGTCGCGAGAATCCATCAGAAAATAGACACGAGACTATGCTATTTAATCCACCTTTTGAATCTAAAATCGTGCCAATTGGAAAACTTCCACGGCCATATTTTATCAATCGATAAGTGGATTATGTTTCCCATCCCGAAAGCTACGAAGTAAAACGACTGTAGCCTGTACGCTATAAAAAACGCTATTAGTGGAACCGTGAAAGTGTGTATCCATCCGCGGTGTCTGAATATCTTAACAAAGCAAAAAGAGGTTGTTAAAAATAGCGGGATATACGGTTCTTTCATGATCAAACCCCACGCCCCTACAATTGTCAAGACAAAAGCTGTGAATTGTGATGGCTTAGAATGGGTATCCAAATCAATAAACTGTGAACCGTAAAGACAGCAGCTAAAAATACCGGCTAAGTGGTCCGGGTCTTTAGTGACAAGCGAAAATCCAGCAGTGACTACTATGCTCCCAATAATACCACCTTTGAGATGTTCAGGAAAGTTCATCTTGCTCCTTTATTTTTCTACTGATAACAATAAATAGTGCCTGAGCTTTCTTAAAAGCATTCTCGGCTTTTTCGCTTGACCACTTGTGATAAATAGCCTGCCCCGAAACATCAATGATTGATGGCTGGTAGCATTTCATAACAAGATCCGCCATAGCTTTTTGAAGAGCCTTTCTTTGTTTTTTTAGTAGCAACAATGGGTCAGTTGAACCAGTTTGATTCTTAAGTGATATCACCTTTCTTTTCATTTTTTCCATACCATTTTTTTGAATTAAAGTACTCAACATCCGGGTTTCTGGTAAAGAAAAGCTTTTCGCAAAAGCCCCATTTTCCTATGCTCCCATTTTGTAATTTATCATCGCCGTTTTGCTTGAAAAATTCATCAAAACTACGGCGCATAGCCCTGTAAACAGCATCTATTCTCATTCTAGCTGACTCCTCCCCATCATCAAACAGATTTATAATAGCCCCGCCTTCTGCTGGATTATAGAATGCTTTTTCTGTTGAGCAATCCATAGTGTCTCTTATAATAAGGCTCTCACCGTCGTCAGACAACCCGATATGTATCCTGACCATCACGCCGTGTTTTTGTTCTACTTCTTTTATGATTTTTATTAACTCAAGCATTTACCACCCCCTTAATTAAACCAGTTTGAAGCCTCTTGTAGTTTATTTTTGAGTACATATCTTAAATATGTTGTTGAGTCTTCAGCGTTAATAGAATACTTCTCTTGATTTCTGACGATCTCCTCAAGAGCGAGAAATTGAATATAGAAGTTTTGCGTTTCTTCCGGTAATTTCGCTTCGCCCCGAATCCAGGCGTTAACCTTCGTACTGCCTGCATTATATGCATAAAGTGTATCCCTCACGTTTTTATATTTTTTATGATAACCGCTCAATACCCATGTAGCTACCCTAGTATTGAATTCTGGGTGCCTCCATAGTCTTGATCTGATTATCTGCTTTTTAGACATTAAAGTCAAATCCTGTCTCTTGTGATACTCTCTTATATTTCTCCAACTCACCTGCCACTTACCAAGGGCGAACTTTTCACCGTTAACAATGGATACCGCTAAATTTGAATAATGTGATTCAATAATTGGTATCAGTGCAAAATAAGTGGGAAGATTCCTTTCTCTGAGCTGGAACGTCACCATAGGAAGATAGTGATTCATTCTTGAGATTGCCTTTTCTAACTTCTGCTTGCATACGTAATTGTACCCCACGGTGCTGCAATCGCGAAGATAGAACCCGATCCAATCAGCCTTTGTCAACTCTTCACTGTGAGTTCCAAATGGGGATAGTATAAGTATAAGTATTGTAGTTAGTATTTTCATATCTACCTGTATGACCTATAATATTCTATAATCTCGTTAAACGCATCATTTACGGTCTTCTGTACTCCGTCGGCTATTGCGTTGAAAATGTCCGAATCATTACTCATTTTCATCATTCCTTTCTTTTCAAATTCTCTATTTATGTTTTCACGTACTTTTGTTTTAATATCTTTCATTTATCCTTCACTATATAAAACCATTCTTTAGGGGATTCATAAAAAGCGCCGTCTCTATGCAGTATCTTTACCATATCGTCCATATCCGAGATACATTCGAAACTAGTATTAGCTTCAAATTCATCCCTTTCAAACACATTTAATTCATGCGGAAGAATGACTTTGTTTTTACACGCAACTGTTAGACCTTCCCATGATATATTCTCATTGATTGAGTCTACAACAGCCATAATAAGGGTGCCAAAGTCCGGGGTTATAAAAGTACCGGTTCCTCTTTTGTTTGCAGACTTTGTGAAGTTTGACACCACTTGATCGTAAGTTAGTTTTTCCATTGTCCTCTTTGTTGATTGTTTCGGTTATCCCTTCATTGGCTTATCTGTAAATATGACTTGTTTTTATCGCATTTAGATTCTATATCGTTAAACAGCGTAATTGACAACAACAACAAAACAGCAACTAACCCGATTGCGAGACTAGCTGTTCTTATATAAGAACTTACTTTTTTACTAGTTATGGACTCAATAAATATCAGTACAAGTTGCCCCCCGTCTAGAATCGGGATCGGCAAGAGATTAAAAAAACCAACACCTATATTTAGTGACGAAAAGTATAAAACAGACTTAACAAATCCTAGATTTATCTGATCACCCGTCGATTTAACGATCCCTATAGGCCCTATTGTGTCGTCTACCGCGTCGCCAAGATGCAGGATGTCTATGAATAAACCCCATGTCCCTGATGCAACCAATATCACAAACTCATTAACCCTTGATATTGATTCAATTAACGACAACTCAGTAAAAAACACAAACACAGACAATATAATTATATACCCGGCTAGTATGTTGAATAGTGGACCAGAAATAGTTACAACGGCGTGTTTTATAAGCGGAAGCCTGCTTATTTCTTCATGGTCTTGGAACTCTATAAAACCGCCCAAGGGGATAGCCCTGATAGTAAACTCAGTTTCCTTATGCTTAAATAATGTTAGTATTTTTGGCGAAAAAGGCAGGCCAATTGAGAATTCCTTTACTTTTACCCCATATATTTTAGACGGGATGTAGTGGCCAATTTCGTGTATCGCTATTACAGCACCTAAAATAAATATTCCTATTATATATTCCATGTAATCATGTTGTTAGTTGTTTAGGTTAACCTATCATACATTAAGATGCTGTAAATCATTGGCTTATCTGTAAGTATGACTTGTTTTTATCGCATTTAAATTCTATATCGTTAATCAATTGCGGTATTTTGAACTCCATTAATCTTTTTATTCCGGGAACAATAGCGTCCGTTAACACGTCAACGCTCTTGGTTATCTCCATAGTTGCCTTGAAGTTTGATTTCATCCTATCAGATAGTTCTTGGGCTATTTTAATCCTTTCTAGTTCAGCCTCTTTTTTAGCTATGTGCCCGTTTTCGCCTATATATTCCTCAAGAATCCTGTTAACCTCTCCTTTTTTATCGGACACTCTTCTCTTGCTCGTATTTAAATCAAAGATAGCCCCCTCAATCTTTTCTAGAACCTCGCCTGTGTTGTCGAGGATGTCAGAATACTTTCTTATCTGTTCCCTGTCCTCTTCATGTAATCTGACTTGATTATCTATTCTATCCTTAACGGCGTCTAATTTCGAATTCAGCTTTTGAATTGTGCCAACATAGGCATTTTTCAAGAATTCGAATCTATCTGCTTCTGACAGGTTACTTTGTTTTTTGCTCTTTATTGTTCTGTATATATTTCTTAATAAAGGGTCTGCTAAGAAAGCAACAAGTCCAGCCGCACCAAGTACCGCCGCCGCCCCCCAAACAATCAAAAACCAAATATTAGAAGCCGCCACGAACAAACCCCCGCCCCCGATCAAAAAACCGATTGACGTTACACTTCCTGCAACCACGCTTTCGTCGTACTCCTCAAGCTCTGGTTTTACTACGACGGTCTTGCTCCACTTCTTAAAAGACTTATTCACCTCTGTCTCAACATCAAGCAATTCATCACACGACATTATTATATCATCGAATGATTCCAGAGACACGCCAACTCCTCTCCGCTTTTCTCCGCTTTTCTCAGATTCTCTTGACTGGCATTCCTCCATAACTATTCCTGATATTGCTGATAAAACTTTTCTTGTCAACTGACGGTCAGCCGACTGACTTAAGAAAGTGACGTGCCAGTTATTGTCGATAACCGCATAACCTTTTAAAAGCGATTCAATAATGTGGAGCGAATCGACCCCGTGTGGCAAAGAATCCCTCGCCATGAGCCCATTCCTAAAATCTATGGTGTCCAAATTCAGTGATTTAATAATCTTCTCGTGTCTTTCCCACTCTGTAGACGTGGCTTTTATTAGATTGCCGTTGTTGTCTATCTGTACCAATTCGTCGTGTGCAAAAGCCCCCATAGCACCCCATGTTTTACGTTAATTTTTAGTAAGCGTAACATACTAAAAGTAAAATGTCAATATAGTTAAGTGACTGTAACAATAAGTAAAATAGTGAAATTGGACAGACCAAAGACCTGCTGATATCCTTTAATCATACTACTTCAGAGAGATATGGCAGAAAAAAAAGACAAAGAACTAATCGAAATCATACAAGAACTAGATAATCATTCTGGCGAAGATTATTCAGGCGAAAAACTAACTGGTATCGATTTACAAGGAAAGGACTTTTCAAAAGCGAATCTTTCAGGGTGCAACTTTTTAATGTCGAACATGTGCGGGTGTGATTTTTCATCTGCTGATCTAACCGGGGCAAACTTTACTGATACAAATTTAGCGGCTTGTCAATTTGAAGGTGCAAAACGAAAAGGAAAGCAAATTCTTAAGTATGGTTCGATTGTGAACGGGAAATATTCTGTATACGGTTTTTTGGTTAGGGATAGCAAAAAGACTACTGTTCTGGTCAATGAGGCAAATATACCGGAATACGAATACACTCTTCCGAAGGCGAAACACGAAACTAAACTCTTATATAATTTATTAGTGAATGGATAGAATGGATATTTTTCTTAAAACGATAAGAAGAGTAAAGCAGGAGCTTGGGGTTGATGTGAGCTTTTTAATTAAGCCAAACGACGACGGAAGTTTTGATATTTGCGATTTTATAGACGCAAGCCAACACGACGGAGGATTAAGCGGTGCAGGGTGTACTTTGTGCGGCCATGAAAATAATAACGATTTCGACGATTATATCGTAGAAAAATATAAGTCAATATTGAGTGAAAGTGATATAATCGGCAGTTTTGGGATGGCAAAAATAAAGCCATACGAATTCATCAAAAAATTAAAAACACTGCCGGACATTAATGGTTAAAGCGACTAAATCTTGGAAGAAGTTCCCAAAGCAATTGGCTCCCAGATACTATAAGGAGATATCCCCTATTGTCGAAAGATTAAAGCGTATATATAAGGAGATGATTGAGCCCGAACTTGAAACGCTATTGAGTGATCAAATTGTGGAAGTTCCAGAGGATCAAAGGTCAATGGATTCATCAATCACAGATAAGATAGCTTTTCTATTCAAAGCATTCCGGGAAAAGTATTTCAACCAAACCTACAATAAGAATCAAGACCCCAAAACGGTTGCATTTCGCAGGACTACAGAGAACAGAGTGAAAGAGGCGGCTAAGTCAATAGCAAGATTCCATAAAATAAAATTCGGTAACAACGCCTTATCAATGGGTGGTGAAAAACTACGTGGCGAACCGTGGCTTAAGGGTTATCTCGCAGATTGGACAGTTCAAAATGTTTCACTCATCAAAGATATACCTCTCGATTCAATTACCCGCATAGAGAATCAAGTTACTTCCTCAGTTTTACGCGGAGATTCCAGAACATTCCTAAAAGACCAAATCCAGAACATTCTTAAGATATCAGAAAACAGAGCTAAGTTGATAGCCAGGGACCAATCAAATAAAATGTATGGCACCCTTACAGAACTTAGGTCTCATAATAACGGATGGGACTTCTATGAATGGGACACGGTAGGAGATGAAAGAGTTAGAAAAGACCACGCTAGATTGAACGGGAGAATATTCAAGTTTTCGGAACCCCCTATCACAGTAACCACGGGTAGTAGAAGTGGTGAAAGAAACAATCCATCGCAAGATATACAATGCAGATGTATAGCGCTGGTAGTATTCGACCAACAAACAATCAACAGTTTACGCAAACAGCCTGACGGCTCATACGCAATCAAAAAAGCAGCTTAAGGAGATAAAAATGATCACAAAGAGTTTTACAGTCCGGAATCTTGAAACAACGATACTCTTCGAAGGTGATCCAACTGTTCAATGGTTTGCTGAGGTGTTGGGTTCGAACGCTAAAAATCCCACAATCAAGGGAATTGCTAACGGCGCTATAACGCTTATGTTTGTTCCTGAGTGCCTGAATAGGAAAGTTGAGATTGCATTTCATGAAGCAAGCGAATCTGCTGAAGTACAAAAGATCGACGAAGCAATTCAAGAGTACGGAAAAATCGCTCTTATGCGGCTTAAAACAAAAAATTGGATTGTTGACACTGTTAAGCAATCACCAAAGTTCGTAAAAATATTCGTAGCGATCACAGTCGGGCTTTTCTTAGCGGACAGATTCTTTGCCCCTGAAAATGACCCGAACAGGTTCACAGAGATATGGAAAAACTTCAGCGCGGCAGGTGCTGCAAATGCCCTTGAAGAGTTCTACGATACAAAAGATGAACAGGTGATGATAATCACAAACATGCACCCACTCTATGAATCTGATGCTATCAAAGAAATAGAAGACAAGTTTGTGGATGCTGAGGGAAAGAGGCAATTATCGTTCAAGGCCATGTTTAAGTATGTAGGCAGAGGAACTTTTATCATGAAAGATCTGATCGAAAAAGATAATGAGCCGATACTTTTTGACTACGATGATGCCGAAGAACAATGTGAGCTAATAGAAACCAAAGTTGTATCAGGCGAGATGTTAGACGGGTTCTTTCCTCATATTGGTATATCGGAAAGAAGTGATTACGCCGAATGGACTAGCGATAGTGACGGGATGTTTTCAGACAATTATCTTGTATACGTAAAAGACGCTGCGATTCCAGATGGATCATATAAGGAAAACGGAAAAGTGTTTGTTGACGGCGACGACGTAAAACTTCCAGCAAGGTGTGGTTTTAAAGCTTCAGATTTCGAGAACTAAAATGAAAGCATTAGATAAATTAAAATCAATGTTCAGGACTCCGAAAGCAAGTCATAGAGTAATAGCAGTCGCGCCAATTGGGGCGCTGCTTAGCCATGCTTTCTATCTGTTCATGAATTCAGGACCAAAAAAACTAGGGGCCGCTGTTTCAATGAATGCAGTAGATTATATGTCAATTACACTAGTTGTGATGGTCTCGCTTTTTGTTATCCTCTGGATTGTCTTTTGTGAAGAAATCAACTTTAGACTAAGCAGCCGGTTACTTTTCATGGCGATATATGGAGCGGTGGCGCATAGATTGATTTTAGGGGCTAGCAATATAACCGGGATATCTTATTTTGAGCTTGGGTTCTTTATGCTCTGCGCCTTTGTAATTGCCTTCTTCGTAGCAACTGGAAAAACATTTCATGAAGTAGAAAACAAATATGAAAAACTTACGGGGAATAATCCCAAAGATCCAAGTCGTGCTGCTATTGATATTTCTAAACGCAGAGAGCACATTGGCTAATTGGATGACCGACGGTGCCAATGCCTACGAGACTGTGAATAAGGCTAGACACTGGCAAGTATTCATAGCCTCAGCGATCATGGTAGCACTAATAAAAGCAACGTGGAATATGAAACCACTACCAAGCAAAGTGTCAACATACGCTAGAGCTTCAGTTTTTTACGGTGGTCTCAGTATGGTTTCAATGCTTCTAATTGGTGAATATGGACCAGATATCGCGAACATGTTAGAAGGTGGATGGAATTGGATTTTGGTACTAGTTGAATTTGTAGAAGGAATTATATGAAATATTTTGCAACAAATCCTTATAGTCTTGATGAGCTGGACTTTGAAAAGCTTGTGCCAGATAAGCACGGGCGTGTCAGAGTAAAAGCTAAAATCATGACGACTGGTAAGCTTAGATATACCACGCCAGATGGCAAGACGTATTACGGTAATATAACCTTGGCTGATTTAGAGAAGGCCAAGGGAACGGCTGGACTAAAGCCTGTCACGGTAAGACATCCACCTGATTTGTTAAACTCTTCAGATGTTAGCTTATATCAGGAAGGAGTTTCAGCGGACGCCGCCACAATCGAAGAGATTGACGGTAAGCCGTGGTTGATAAACGAATTAATACTACAGACAGACAGAGCAATAAACACGGCTAAAGAAGGAAAATTTGGTGTCTCAGCCGGTTATTTCAGGGACGCAATCCCAAAGGAAGGGAACGTACTTGATTTTTCCAATATTGACATCAACCATATTGCAATCGGGTGTTTAAATCCGAGAGCAGAGGGGGCTGAAATGTACAGCCTCGACGATGCGGAAAGTGAGTCCGGAAGGATTTATCCCGCAAAACAGCAAAACCCAAACAAAGAGGCAAAACAGATGAAACAGACGTTAAACGCTGTGGAAGTCGGGGCTTTCTCTCTTGACGAAGCCCAGATTGAATACGAAGAGGGTTCAGAGGGTGCAATCAAGGCCCTTGCGAACAGAGAAAAAAAGCTTGTGAAATACGCTAAGGATCTCCAAAGCTCGTTGGATGAGAAAGAGCAAGAGCACAAGGAGAAACTTGGCGACGTTTCCGGCGATCTTAAAGTGAAAAACGCTAAGGTCGAAGAGCTTGAAAAGCAGTTAGAAAACTCCGTTTCCATGGACGACGTTGGCGAATACGCCGACAAGCTGGCTAGTGTCAGAGAAGAAGCAAAATTTTGGGGAATTAAGGACGTTGTCAAGGATATCGGCGAAGGCATGAGGCTTATTTGCGAAACTGCCAGACCCGGAATATCTTTCGATGATGCTGAAATCCCCGGCGCTTACAAGGGTATCGTAGGCGATAAAAAGCAGACCAAAAAGAAAATTGAGTCTGACAAGGCATTGGCAAACGTTTCAAGCATGGACGATAAAACGAAAGTTTCTATCTCTCAGCTTGATATCGGAATGCTGAAAAGAGGTAAAACTCTCGTTCAACGGAGGAATGCATAATGGGACAACCATCATACACGCAAAACATCACAACCAAGAGGGCCGGGGCAGCGGTTGATTATCAAGCGCTTAATGTAGGCGATGTTCAAACAGGAAGAAACGAGTTAGCGACTGTGATCAAGCCGGGTTTTTTCGTGGCTCAAGGCGCTACCGATGACGACGTTATGATTGATGACAGTGGGGCAACAGGCGCGGTTTTGCTTGGGGTCGCTGTTGATAATGAAAACAGGGAAAGAACCCCTGGTTCAACCGGTACAGCCGGGTATATTCAAAATGAGCTTGTTCCCTATGCGACAACTGGTCGCCGGTACGTTAATTGTGGATCAGCCGCTGCTAAGGGTGGAACTGTTTACGTTAGATTTGTGGCAGGGACAACCGCCGTGATTGGCGAGGCTTACAACACCGCTGATGCGGCTTCGTGCGACGCCGTAAACGCGACATTCGCAGAAACCATAACAGCCCCCGGTATTGTTGCCGTCGAGCTTAATATGCATCAGGTATAGGAGATAAAATGGGTAAATTAGCACAGGACACCATCGATATCCTGAAGCATGACTATGTGTCTCGAAAGAGGGCGGGTATTGTTTCGATGGATGACACAAAGGTCAAGATGATTGAGGACTTGACCACGCGGGTAGAGCTAGAAATGGCTGGTTTAAATGGAGTGGACTTGACAACCGACCAGATCATCGGCAAGGGAATCGGGACCAATATCCGGGATTTCGGAGCCGAGTCAATGGACGGTGTTTCAATGGATGACTTGTCAGCTTTCACGGACAGGGAATTGGAACATTTCGACCAGATCATGCGGGAAGTCGAGTATGGGAATATTGACTGGATGCCAGCGATGCAAAACACAATGATTCCGGTGGGAGCAACACAGCATACTTTCAAGCTTGACGACTTGCAAGGTGATTACAAAAGAATCACAGGTTCAGCAAGAGATCTTCCATTGTCTCATATTTCCGGGACTGAGTACACGATCAAGATTGAAATGGGTGGTGGAGCTCTTGAATTTAATATTCAAGAAATGGACGCTGCAAACTTTGCCGGTCTTCCCCTAGAAGCAAGAAAAGCTAGGGCTGTAAGACGGGCATATCTCCAAGATCTAAACACTCTCGGAATATACGGGAATGACAACCTTGTCGGGCTGATGGATTCTGGTATCGATGACGCGGCCGTTGTTGATTCTGTCGAAGACCCAAATGGCGTTGGCCCTGGTGCTTCATTGAAGTACTGGATCAATAAAACAGGTCGTGAGATTGTGTTTGGTGATTTAGCAGGGGCTAGAATTGCGATTCATACAGCCACTGAAGGAAGATGGGGTGGTCCGTTTCAGGACGATGGTTTGTCCGGGAATATGGCAACTTTTACGTGTACCCTTCCTCTAGAAGCTTTGAACGCTCTTTACACAACCACAATGTTGACTTCATCAGGTGGTACTACCCAAAGCACGTGGGCTTACCTGAACACATTGGAGGGAAGGCAAGCCACTGGCATTACCAACTGGCAAGTAATCCTTGGGTTTGATTCTGCGTTTAACAGCGGGACGGCGGCAGGTTTTATGCTGACACCAAATGATACAGAGGCTTACAGCTTCGTGAAAGCCGCTGATTTAACCCCGTTGGCAACTCAGTTTCAAGGATTGTCAATGGTAATTCCTTACTATGATTACTTTGCAGGACTGAAGTTGATCAGAAACAAGGCTCTTGTGAGACGTTATTCAATCCAAGCACCATAGGGGAAAAATGGCTGATAATTATCTACAGTCGAAAGCCACGGGTACTTGGACTTATGAAGTACCTGAAAACGGTGTCAAATCTAAGTACCAAATTAAGTTTGGCATCAATGAAATTCCAAATTCTCACAAGAAAGTTTTGGAAGAGGATTTGGGCTTTCAGGCTAAGACTCAAAAGAAGTTGTACAAATGGCTAACGGGAAAGAAAGAGATGGCGGCCGCTAAAACAGCGGATGAAGATGTCGTCGAAAAGTCTGACCCGAAAGCTGAGTACAAAAAGAAAATTTCTGAACTCAAGGCTGAAAATGAGGAAGCCTTGAAAAGACAGAAAAATGAGCTTCAAGCGGAAGTTCAAAAATATGTCAATCTCAGAGGTGAGGAGATCCAAAAGAATAAGGATCTCGAAGCCGAGGTAAAATCTTTAAAAGTCGATCTTGCTGATTTCGAAGGCAAGAAGCAAAAAGAAGTTGATTCATTGAAAGATGAGAATAAAAAACTCAAACTTGAAGTGAACAAACTCGAAAAAGAAAACAAGGATTTAAAAGTTAAAAAATAATGGCAACTTCATTTATACTTCCACTTTTAATAACCTTTGATGATATTAAAGTTCGCGCATCAGGCGTTTTACAGATCGCGAACTTTTCTCAAGCCCAACAGGATTCAACTTTACAGTTTGTCCATGACTGGCTTTATATTCCAGGCGATACCAGCACACCGGGAGACGCTCAGGATTTAACAATAGGGCTAGTCAGACAACTGCAAATAGCAATCGGGGCTTGGCACGCTGCATTTATTACAGATACACCTGCCGGTACTGGTTCACTATCCGGTGTGTCAATAGATGCATTTAGTGTGTCAAACACCATGGCAAAAAACAATTCAACAGCCACTGACCTTCTGAACGCGAATCAATACGGTACTGAAGCTTATGAAATCATGTCACAAAGACCGCAAACACGGATCATGATATGAAAGATCAAGAGGTCATTGATAAGGGATGGAATAACTACGTGAATTCGTTCGATGATGTCGAATATGTTGACGTTGGTATTTTAACCCAACCAGGAGCGCAAAAACGTCCACCGGTCGACGGGAAACAATCAGACATAACACTTGCAGAACTGGCGGCCGTTCAGGAATATGGAGCACAAATTCAAGTAACTCCTAAAATGAGAGGTTTTTTATCTGCCAATGGTCTGAACTTATCAAAAAGCACTGAGGTAATAAATATACCGTCAAGGCCATACATGAGACAGACATTTGACGAAAACGAATCAATTCTTTTCAGAATGATCGACGAAAAAGACAAGGAAGTTTTAGCAGGGAAAACGACTAGAAGGAAAGCACTAAACGAAGTAGGTCAAACTCACAAACAACAGATTCAGAAATCCATGTCAACAAAGGGGAAATTCAAGCCGAATCATCCATACACGATAGCAAAAAAGAAATCATCTCAACCGCTGATTGACAAGGGAATTTTAAGAGCCGCAATTGATTACGAGGTCGGATAGTGCCAATTGATCCTGAAATAGCGCAAAAGATAACAACATGGGGAAATAGACTACCGTATGATCCAAATAGGCCATACAGAATAAGAAGAGTAAGAAAGGGAGCACTTGACGAACACGGGGAACTATCCGGTGACCAATACGAATATAGAACAATAAACGGGATTAGGACTCAACCACTTGGCGATCAAGATTATGCAAGATTACCGGAGGGATTCAGAGAAAAATCATGGCGGTTTGTGATGGTGGTCCCAAATGTACAAGGTCAACTTCCAAGCTCACAAGATGAGTTCCTTGATTTCGGGGATCAGTTCGAATTCAAGGGTCATTGGTACGAGGTCAAATTCATAAACGATTGGGACTTAATTCAGGGATGTAAAGCGGTGTTTGTAGAATGACAGTAACCATTGAACAGATAACTGATTTTAGAGCGATTGAGGATGCGATAGCAACGTGGGCAAAGACGGCTTCAGCATTACCTAACTACGCAACGTCAACATTGCCAAGCGACAAAAAACACCTGTCAGGTGGGAGGGCGATATACTGGGAGGGTTCAGAATTTGATCGGGTACGGCCCTATATATTACTTACAAAAATTTCACAACCAACTCAAGGCCAGCCTTGGTTCAGAAAGAATTATAATTCTGTAACTGACAATTACGAGACAACATATTTTCAGCCTTTTAAGTGGTCGGTGCAGATTAGTTGCTTTGTTGACTCATACGATCAGAACCATAAAAAAATCAGAGTCTCGGCTGATAGCTACATACAAAACATCATAAACAGATCTTACATTCAATCAGTTAATAATATATTGGAAGCGGCGGATATAGCGTTTCACCCACTTGGGCAGACTATAAGACCAAACGTTTTATCAAGTGTTGATGATGACAAATACATAAATCAAGCAACAATAGAATATCTATTCAGCGGTATAGTTCAAACAGTGGAAAAAGATACAGATTATTTTACTAGCATCACACCTCCAACAGAAGATAACGGTGGTCTCATTTTAGCGGAGATATAGAAAATGGGTGAAACAGATAACAGAGCGAACATTACAGTAAGCATTTCAGACATAACCGTAACAAGGCCGGGATTCGGTATTCTGGCAATTGTTCACGAACACGGTGTAACAGCAGCGGGAAGGGTGGCGACGTATTCTGGACTCTCAGCATTGCAAGCCGTATTCCCTGTTCGTACTCCTGTAGGGCAATTTGCGAATATATTTTTCTCTCAAGCGTACACTCCTGAATCAGTTAAAGTTATCAAAAGAGAAACAGGAGAAACGGTTACAGCAGCACTAACAGCGGCGGCTCTTGTGGATGGTGATTGGTACGCGATAGGAGTTCCTGGTGATGTATCAGCAGATCACCAAAGCGCGGCAAGTTATGCCCTGGCAAACAAAAAACTATACATATTTTCATCTCAAGAGGCAGAGGCTATAACATCCGCGTCAACAGATATTTTCTCAGTATTGCAAGCCGCGTCTAATAATAGGGCCGGTGGTTGGTTCTCAAAGACTGCCGGACTTGAGTTTGAAATTGATTCACTGACTGTTGCCGGGACTACTTGTACAGCGGATGTTACCACGTTTGTAGCTGCGTTCGGGTCTAATCCCTTTACGATCGGGGACACTGTAGCTCCTTGGGACTCTGCGACAACGGCTTTGAATTCTACATGGACGCTGCTAACAGTTGGGGCAAATGACTTTACATTTACGGTTCCATCGGGCACGGCAACGGACGCAACAGCAACACAAGCATGGGTTAACTTCAACTTGCTGGATGCTGCAATATTGGGCAAGCAACTACCAAGGGACGCTGGGAAAGCAACATGGGACGTACAGACATTAGCTGGGGTTATTGTAGACGGTCGCGGGCTTTCAACCGCAACTGTATTGACGGACACTGAAAAAGGTTTTCTAGGCACCAAAAACGCAAACTGGTATGCTACGATTGGCGGGGTTAACGCTACATCAGGGCCAAAACCCGGAGGCGGTGGAAAACTTGCGTCAGGCAGATATATAGACGTTCAACGTGGGTCCGATTGGCTGGAAACAAACCTTGCACTTGACCTTGTTCAATTGATTTTAAATGAGGGCGGAGAGCTTGGATATGACGCGGTAGGATTTCAGAAAGTTCAGTCAACAATAAACTCAAGACTTGACGACGGTATAGACAAGGGATTCTTGACTCCTTTTGTGTCAGGGGTATACGCCGGTCAAAACTACAACGTTTCAATGCCGAATCTTGGTTCAATTCCCTCAGCGAACAAAACAGCTAGATTATTGGAAGGGATAGAAATAAACGCTCTGATTCGTGGAAAAATTCACAATCTCGAGGCAACATTAACACTATCAACATAGGCGGAGCATGGCAGACAAACCTTATTCAGCTACAAACCACGCTTGGTACTTTACGACGGACGAGGATATTACATTTTCGACCAAGGGTGAGATAGACGGGGATTTTATAATTTTGACTCTTGTGAATGATTCCGTCAGTTCCGTAGAGGGTGCTAAAGGTGATACTCAAGACTCTATCAGGGTTGCAAAGTTGGCAAATACAACCGTTGCTACTCAGTGGGGGTCTGATCTTAACGACAATTTTAATTATGTTTCTAAAAGACAGGAAGACGGAAACTTCATGAAACGGGCTGAGCTTAAGCGCATTTCAAATACTGAAAATGTGACTATCGCGTCCGGGGTTGACCCGAAAATCATGAAAATACCTGATTACACACTAGGGACAACGGCCGGCGATAGATCATGGACTATTAAGATATCCAAACTTAACTTTTTAGAACGGACGGCACCGGCATAATGCAAGCCTACCAGCCTGATAAGTACACGATACAAATAGGACTACCGTCTACACCTGAGGGATTGCTTGGCCTGAACTTCAATATCCTCAGCACAACTATTGAAGACTGGGTATCAATGTCAGAGTCTAAAAGTGTAAAACAATTCAACTTTATGCAAGGTGTTGTGTCGAATGAGCCATTTGTTGATTACATCCCAAATAAAGCAAGATTATTTTCGTTGACTATCTTGCAAAAGTCCCCACAGGTTGCTAGTCTTATGTCAATGATACGGTTGCAAGAGATAGGCTTTCTGGGGTGGCCGTTTTTAATCATAGATAACGGAAAAGATTCGAACAACGATCAGGTAAGACAAAAAAAAGCGTTTCTTTCTTTTATACAAGATGAACCAGAGGAGTCATACAGCTTAGAGGGCGGGACACTCATTTTCAACATCCAAGCAGTTTACGGGCAAGTACTATATATATGAAGAAAAATATAAAGACATTCACGATTAACGGAAACAACTACGACATTGTAAAAAAAGGCGTATCAACGGCGCTCGAATTGAAATCTATCTTCATGAAAATTATCATTAATTCAGGAATGCCAATTGATGAGGACTTAACTAATTTTCAATATATCCAAGCTCAGATGGCAGGGGTGCACGGTGAAGTTGTCACGATGCTTAAACACATGATCATGAGCGTCGTTGCGGCCCCGGAACTTGATAGCGATGTGTATGAAGATCTGGACGCGTCAACCGTAATGGAAATATTCAACACGGCCTACGATTTCTACTTCGGAGTTGCAGAGGATAAAAAAAAAGAGCAAACGACATCATCAGAAGAGGTGGCGCGAGTTACGACCTTAAAAATCTGATAGATTGCGACAAGTGGAGGGGCGCGATTCATGGCATGTATGTTCATGACCCAAACCTCAGGGAGACAGATCAATGGACTTATGACGATGATGTCGACTACTGGATAGTGTGCGAAATATACGAACGAACACAAATCGAACGAACAACAGCGGTAATTAGAAGATGCCTGTCGTAAGAGAATTAATCAACAGAGTCAGCTTTAATGTCAAGCCTGGAACGGTTAAGAATGCTGAAAATGCATTCAGTAAAATGAAGTCGTCCGGACTCAGAGCTGCAACCGCAATAAAGACAGGATTCAAAGTTGCCATAGGTGGAATAACAGCAGCCTCGGCGGCTGGGGTTATCGCTTTGAAAGACCTCGAAACGCAAACGGCAAACACTAATTTCTACTCTAGGTCAAAAGAAGACGCGGAGAAAATCCTATCGCTAGTTAACAAAATAGCCGATAGGAGTGATGTTATATCAAAACGAGAAGCGGCGAGGGCAGCCGCGTCGCTTTCATCAATAACCGCAAACTTTGATATTGTCGAGAAGCTTGCCCCGTTTATTGAAAAAATATCAATCGCAAAACTTGACCTTGATTTCGACGACGTCGCCCAGAAATTAAGAGAAGTCATAAAGGGTGGAGATTTACAGGCGTTACAAGAGTTAGTCCCCGGCATAAAAAACGAGCTTGAGATATTAAGCAAAACAACGTTTAGCAAGCCGTTTGGTGACATCACAGAGCAGCAAAGAGCAGAATTAACGCTGCAAACTCTGATAAAAAGTCAGGGCAGACTAAACGAACTAGCAGAAAAGAACAAAGACACGCTAAGTTATACATCCCAGCAATTAGAGGAAACGGGATCAGATTTCGCTACAAGATTCGGAAAAGAAACAGCCCCGGCAATAAAAGATCTTCTGAAAGAAATCAACACAACCATAGACCTTATAAGCCAATCAGAATCATTCTGGAATACTGTTAAATCAACGGTAGAAGGAATAAGCTCTTTTCTAAAGGCAACTAGGTTGCTGTTTGGTGGTGGAGAAGAGGGGGAAGGAGAGAAAAGGCTGCTAGAGGCTAGAAGTGAGGCCGGTATCGGCAATGAAGTGGGAGACTTCAGGGGGAATGTGGCCTCTCAGTTTAAGGAGGGGGGAACGTTCGAGGACGGTCTGCTGACGCCTATCGCTAAGATTATACTAGGCCCAATTGTGGAAATGCTAAAGGGGTCTCAAAATGTTGAGGTTAGCGGAGAAACAAGGATTGTTATAGAAGGAAAGGACTTGCCGCAAGGCATGGACGTGAAGCGCGTCGAACAGATAGCAAATCAAGTCGTAAATGATAAAGTCATAACGCCTATACGAAATGTAAGAGCTAGAAACGGTGCGATTGTTCCCAATTCTCCAGGTGGTGGATTATGACAGATATAAGGTTTCTAAATCCCATAACAGTTCTATCTGATATTGGTGGAATTTCTATCGACATCACTACCCGTGTTGGTGAAGTATACGACAACATAATCACTAAAAACCCGATTGAAGACGGAAGCCCGACAACGGATCATATTATAAACCTTCCGCCCAAACTTACGATTGAAGGGGGGTTCAGTGATATAAGAATGACAAATCTAGTTGGCGCGGCCATGAATCCACTGTTCGCTAGAAAAGGACTCGCAAAGGAGCAGTTTGATAGATTGCTGGAATTATCAGTGTCCAGGGAGACGTTTAACGTAATGGACGGGTTTCACCTCTTCAAAGATATGCAATTCAAAAACATTCAATTGCAAAAGGATAGGCCAGGGTTTTCAATATTTTTCACTGCTGAACTTTGGGGAATAAGAAAGGTAAACATAAACAGCACTGTAACCGACACAATAACAGAAATAAACGCGTTTAACAGGCTTAAGGTTGTCCCAAAATTATTGCTAAACGTGGGAACGGTATCAACTAGCGCGTCGTTGCAATCGATAGGGGTGCTAGCATGATATTTGAAATTGAGCTAAATATAGAACAACAGGGTTCACCGGTGTTTGTTTCTACTCCGACGCTATCTGGACAGACATATAGATTAAATTTTCAGTGGGTAATCAAGCCGTATAGAAGGACCGGAGCGTGGTATTTAGATATAGGTTCCGCAATTTACGGAATTAAAATAGTCAGCGGAATTAACCTGCTGGAGCCATACGATCATCTAGACGCGTTACCTCCGGGAAAACTTGGGGTTTACAGAAACT
>Ga0316193_10000016_pt1 | contig 72023 bp, 66 predicted proteins | sample MerIslsedime2_MG_FD_207735 | JGI IMG/M metagenome (GOLD analysis project Ga0316193, IMG submission 207735) | Coastal sediment microbial communities from Maine, United States - Merrow Island sediment 2 | ecosystem: Environmental > Aquatic > Marine > Coastal > Sediment | place: USA: Maine... | reverse complement strand
TGAGCTCTTCGTTGTAGGCTTCGACCCCGCACTCGGCGATGTCGAGACCCTCGAGCTCGTGTGCTTCGGAGACGCGGACGCCGCCCGGCACGAGCAACTTCAGCGTGAGCCAGACGACGCCACCGACGACGAAGGCGAAGGCTACGCCGGAGAACGCGCCCATGAGCTGGATGCCCAGTTGCGATGCGCCACCGCCGACGAATAGTCCCATGGGTTCCTCGCCCGTTGCCGCGTTGCCGTAGCCGAAGAGGCCGACCGCTGCCGTTCCGAAGATACCGCAGACGCCGTGCACGGTGATGGCACCCACCGGGTCGTCGATCTTCATCTTGTCGATGAGAAGGACGCCCTCCACGCAGAGCATGCCTGCGAGGATGCCGACCACGATCGACCAGCCGCCCGTGATGTTGTAGCAACCCGCCGTGATGCCGACGAGACCTGCGAGCGCACCATTGAGCGCCATCGAGAGGTCGAGAAGGCCGCTGCGGAGTTTGATCCAGGTCAGCGCTGCGACGAAGCCTGCCGAAGCGGCCAAGTTGGTGACGAGCACGATACGGCCCACCTCAGCGTCGATCGCCAGCTCCGAGCCGCCGTTGAAGCCGAACCAGCCGAGCCAGAGAATGAGAACGCCGAGCGCGGCGAGCGGGAAGCTGTGAGCGGGCATTGGCTTGACCGAGCCGTCCGGCAGATACCTACCGAGGCGTGGGCCAATGATGAGCGCGCCTGCGAGAGCCATACCGCCGCCCACACCGTGAACGACCGTGCTACCGGCGAAGTCGACAAAACCCTTCTCTGAGAGCCATCCGCCGCCCCAGACCCAGTGTCCGACCACGGGATAGATGATCATCGTAGCGATCGCCGTGAATACGAAGAAGGTCAGAAGTCGGCCGCGCTCTGCGATTGCACCTGAAACAATCGTGCATGCAGTCGCCGCGAAGACGAGCTGGAAGAAGAGAAAGACGTACGGTGGCAGGTCCGCGTCCGCTCCCCCGTTTGCGGGAAAGAAGCTCGCGAGCCCCATGAAGGCATTGCCCTCACCGAACATCACCCCGTAACCCACCAAGTAGAAGATGAGCGACGAAATCGCGACTACACCGAAGTTCTTCATCAGCACCATAACCGCGTTTTTCCTGCGGCAGAACCCACTCTCGACGAGAGCGAAGCCTGCGTGCATGAAGAAAACGAGTGCGGCGCTAACGAGAACCCACAATGCGTTTGCATACGTTGTCAGTTCCGAAAGTTGTTCTTCCATGATCTTTGCACCTCTTAGTCATGGCCGCAGCGCACCCTCGGCAGCGGCTCGGGAGGATCTATGGAGGGGCACTATTTCGACCGTGTTTCATCGAGGCATCGGTTTGAAAAAAAGCGATCCACCTATCCGCGAGTTGCACCCTACGGGCCGGGGCCACATGCTCCGAACGTGAATAGTTTCCCGCACTTGGCGTACGGAACGCCCCGTAAACTGCCCAAGCCAGACCGACTTCCAGGGCGGGTCGTCGTTCTTGACGTCGCGTTTGCCGCCAATGCGGGGGGCGCCAGCTATGAGAAGACAACCCTTCCTTTCATAGAGGGGCTCGGCGATCGGCTTGCCATGTGGATCGACCACCACGACCACGAGCGCCACGCCGACTACGCCGACGATCCCCGTTTCGTCCTTCGCACGAAGGCTCAGCACGGCGCCTGCCCAGAGATGGTCACACCGGAGCGGGTCGAGGCGGCTGGCCCGGTCGACACGATCTGCTGCCATGTCGACTTCGACGGCCTCTGTTCCGCGGCCAAGTGGATTCGTGGGGGCGTCGAGCCGTACGAGGGCGCCGACGACGATGCCCGAGCGATCGACACCCGACTTGGTGAGCCGAGTGAGCGAGCGCGCGTTCTCGATCGAGCGCTTCGTGCACGTCACCGCGACGAGGGGCTTCGTGGGTTGATGGTTCGCTACCTGGCTGATGGGGCGACCGATGCCGCCCTTCATCGCGAGTTCCAGCGAGCGGCCCAGGCCCTCGAGGCGATGGAGCGCGAGGCGAAGCGGCTCTCGGCCCGGTACGAGGTCCGTGAGGGCTTGGCGATCTGCGACGCGACCCGTCGTGAAGGCCCGTATGACAAGACCGAGCTCCTGTTGATTGGGCAGCGCCTGGCGCCGATCTCACTGGTTCATGACGAGACGACCGTCACCGTGGCGGCTCGGTTCGATAGCGGCATCGACCTCGTCAGCGCGCTTGGGATGAACGGCGGAATGCCGACCCGTGTCAGCGTAGCGGCCAAGCGACTCGACGAAGTCATTGGGGTTTTGACCGGTTTCGGCGCGGCCACATAAACGGCTATAATAGGGACATGGAGCTCTCGCTCTCCGACATTCAACGACTCCCGAAGACAGACCTCCACGTCCATCTCGATGGATCTCTTCGACTTCAGACGATGCTCGACCTCGCCGAGGACCAGGGGATCCAGCTTCCTGCAAACACCCCAGCGGACCTCGCTGCGGCGCTGCACTGCGGTGAGCACACCGGATCGCTGGTCGAGTACCTGAAGGCGTTCGACATCACGCTCCAAGTTCTTCAGACCGAAGAAGCCCTCTATCGAGTTGCCTACGAGCTCGCCGAAGACGCCGCAGCCGAGAACGTTCGTTACATCGAGGTTCGCTACTCACCGATGCTCCACACACGGGGAGGCCTGCGCCTCACTACGGTTGTGGAGGCCGTCCTCGCCGGTCTCTGGGAGGCTCAGAAGGATCACGGCATCGTCGCGAACATCATCCTATGCGGCATTCGCAACATTTCGCCTGAGTCTTCGGTCGAGATGGCGCAGCTTGCGGTCGCCTACAAGAACCGCGGCGTCGTGGCGTTCGATCTGGCGGGCGCCGAGTACGATCACCCGGCCAAGCATCACGTCAAGGCGTTCAAGCTGGTTCACAACAACAACATCGCTGTGACGATTCACGCGGGCGAAGCCTACGGTCCGGCCTCTGTGCATCAGGCGATTCACGTCTGCGGCGCGCATCGAATCGGCCATGGATGCCGGCTTCGCGAGGACGGCGACCTGCTGCACTACGTCAACGACCACCGCATCGCCCTCGAGTGCTGCCCCTCCTCGAATGTGCAGACCGGTGCCGTACGGGACCTCCGCACCCACCCGCTCAAGCTCTATCACGACCTCGGTCTTCGAGTGACCGTCAACACCGACAATCGGCTGATTACGAACACGAGCGTCTCGCGCGAGCTCTGGCTATGCCACACGCAGATGGGACTCGATCAGCAGGACATCCATCGAATCATCATCAACGGCTTCAAGGCCGCATTTCTGCCGTTTCACCAGAAGCAGGTCATGGTTCGGACGGTTTCTCGGGAGCTCGCCAGCGAAGCACAGGCTTGCGAGCCGCCTGAGTCTCGTCGAGTCGACGCAGGCGCGTGACGCGCGGGGCGGCGTGCACGAGATCGGGGTCGGCCGCTGCCTCGTCGCTGATCGTTTTCATGACGTCCACGAACTCGTCCAGGGTCTGCAGGCTCTCGGTCTCGGTGGGCTCGACCAGCATCGCGCCCTTCACAACCAGCGGGAAATACACCGTCGGAGGGTGAAAGCCGTAATCCATCAGCCGCTTCGCGACGTCCATCGTCGTAATGCCCGTCTCCTTGAGATGGCGGTCGCTGATTACCACCTCGTGCATGCAGTGCTTCTGGTAAGGGACGTGCCAGGTCTCGCCCAGGCGCACTCGTAGGTAGTTCGCGTTGAGCACGGCGAGCTCCGTGGCTTGTCGTAGGCCCGCGGCGCCCATCTCGCGCAGGTATGCGTAGGCCCGAACCATCATGCCGAAGTTGCCCTGAAACGAACGGAGGCGACCGATCGTTGCCGGGCGACTTCCGTAGTCGAGCACGAACTGGCCGTCTTGCTTCTCCACGACGGGAACCGGCGCATATGGATCCAGCAGCGTCTTGTATCCGACGGGACCGCAGCCAGGGCCACCGCCGCCGTGTGGCGTCGTGAACGTCTTGTGCAGGTTGAACTGCATGACGTCGATTCCGAGGTCGCCCGGTCGGGCCTTGCCCATCAGCGCGTTCAGGTTGGCTCCGTCACCGTAGACGAGTCCGCCCTTGCCGTGGATGAGATCGGCGATCTCGGGCATGTGAGTCTCGAAGAGGCCCACGGTGTTTGGGTTCGTCGCCATCACCGCCGCGACGTCGTCGTCCACGAACGGCGCGAGCGCTTCTGTCGTGACGATCCCCTCTTCGCCAACCGGGAAGGGCACGGCCTTCAAACCGTTGAGGGCACAGGAGGCGGGGTTCGTCCCGTGGGCGGTGTCGGGGATCAACACCTTCTTCGGGTCGCGTCCCTGCGCCTGGTGATAGGCGCGAATCATCATCAAGCCGGTGAGCTCGCCCTGCGCGCCAGCGGCGGGGTGGAGCGAAACGCGGTCCATGCCGCAGACCTCTGCCAGCCCCCGCTCCAAACGCCACATCAGCTCGAGCGCACCTTGGCTTAGCGCGTCCGGCATGTACGGATGCATGTCCGCGAAGCCCGCCAGTCGCGCCGCCCACTCGTTGACCTTCGGATTGTACTTCATCGTGCAGGAGCCGAGCGGGTACATGCCCGTATCGATGGCGAAGTTTTGCTGGCTCAAGCGGACGTAGTGTCGCACCGCTTCGGGCTCCGACACTTCGGGGAGCATCGGCGGCACCTCACGTGCCATCGAGCCAAACGTGGTCTTCGGGTCGACCTCTGGAAGATCGTCGGGCGCGAGCGACGAGGCGTGGCGGTCGGGTGCGCCCTGCTCGAAGATCAGCGGGGTTTGAAAGGAGAGACCTGTCGTAGCTGATCCGGGCATCTTGCTGCCGCGCAAGCTACCGGATTGTGAACGCTCTGCAAGCGATTACACGTATTGCAGCAGCGCTTCGCTCAGTGCTTCGACCGCGGCCCGATCCGCTTCGAGGCTCTCGTAGTTGGGGAGCTCGCTGACCGGTGCATCGATGTGTGTGCGGACGCGGCGAACCGCCCGGTCCTGGACAGCCTCACGGAGAACCCGGCGCCGACCCGCGACCGCCAGGCCGCGAATCTCGCTCTCGTCCGGGAGCTCGGACGGCAAGCTCTCGAGGATAGGGCGCTCGTTTTCTGCGAACAGCACGCCCAGTACCCGATTGATCACCAATTGCAGAACGGGGACTCGGAGCTCATCGGTGAGTGTGTCGAAGAGCTCCGTCGTTTCGCTGGCCGGCATGTACTCGGGGAGCGTGACCAGGACAGCTCCTGCGCGCTCCGGGTCGCGAAACATGTCGACGGCGCGCGCGGCGTCGCGACGCAGCATCCCAGGCGGTGCGATGCTTTCGATCACGAATGGAACCCGGAGCATGTCGAGGGCATGACCCGTCGCCGGTGCGTCCAGGATGACCAGGTCGTAGTCGGGCTCTCCTCGCGGCGGGCACGCGTGATAGAAGGCCTTGCCGAGCATCGACCAGGCTTCGAGCCCTGGAGTGCCCTGGAGAAACGCGCGGACCAGCCTGTTCCTAAACACGGCGTTGTAGACCGCTCTCACCTTCAAGATCATCAGGCCGTATTCCTCGAGGGCAGCGTCTGGGGTCATGTTGACCGCGTCCAGGTTCTCCGCGACGTTGACGATTTCTGGCCCAATGGGCTCGGTTCCGAGGAGCGCGCTTGCCCGCTCCTTGCAGTTTACCATCGCCAGCAGCACCTTTTTGCCGCGGCGACTTGCCGCAAGGGCGAGACCGGTTGCGACGGTTGTCTTACCGACGCCACCCTTGCCTACAACGAAGAGGAAACGCCGGTCGAGCAAATCCATCAGCGCCGTCTTTAGCGGCGCACTGCACGAACGGCAAACCGACCCTATATAGCGAACAGATTGTCGGGGATGAAGGCTGACGGGTCTTCGACAGCATGCTAGCGTCACGGCCTCATTGATGAACATCAGAGCGAGACAATCGGGTAATGCCACCGTCTGGGCGTTGCTTCTGTTCGCGACCTTGGCCCTCTTCGGCGTGACCCTGTACATGGTCTTCGTGGTCGCGCCCGTCGAGAAGCAGATGGGTATCGTGCAGAAGATCTTCTATTTCCACGTGCCAAGCGCGTACGCGATGTACGTCGGCTTCGGGGTTTCGGCCGTCGGAAGTGCGATGTACCTGATCAAGCGGAGCCCAAAATGGGATGCGCTCGGGGTCGCCGGAGCCGAGGTCGGCACGCTGTTTTGCCTCATCGTGCTGCTGACCGGGCCGCTCTGGGCCCGAAAGGCATGGGGCGTCTGGTGGACATGGGATCCTCGACTCACGACGACCCTGCTCGCCGGCATGATTTTCGCGGCCTACTTGGCGCTTCGGTCGATGGGCAGCGCCGGCGAGGTCGAGAAGCGCTTCGCCGCCGGCTTGGCGCTGTTCGGCCTCATCGACCTCCCGCTGATTCATTACAGCGTTCAGCGCTGGCGCGGAGTTCATCCGACCGTCATCACCGGCAAGGGTGGTGGGCTCGAGTCCGAGATGTACTGGGCGCTCAGCTTGAGCTTCGTTGCGTTCACGGGTCTGGCCATCCTTTTGATTTGGGCGAGGGCCTCCGCAGAGCGACAGCGCGAGGAAGCCGCGAGCCTGCGTTTCGAGTTGATGCATCGATGAAGGGAATGACATGCGCGCTCTAATTTCTGCGGTCGTGCTCGGGTTCACGCTGCTTCTCACCTCGCCCACGTTCGCCGACGACGGCCCAGCCACCGGCGACGCAGGGGCCGAAACGGCGGCCGAGGAGCGTGCTGCTCAGTTCGTCGGCGTCACCGGCCCGGACGCCGAGAGCATTCCGGGCGGCGTTCTCTTGCTCACCGCATACGCCATCGTGTGGGCGCTCCTGTTCCTGTTCTTGCTCCGCTTGCGAGGTCTTCAGCGGCAGACGGCCGAGGAGCTCGAACGCCTGAGCGCAGAGGTTCAGGCTTCCGAGGGGCGCTGATGCCTTCCATTGCACACATCATCTACATTCCGGGCATTTTGCTCATTGGCTTGGCGTTTGGATTTCGATTGGGAGCTCGCGCCGTGAGGGCCGAGCTCGAGCGCCGCGACCAAGAGCGGCGCCGTTGATCACGAGGTAGCACCATGTTGGATTTCGACCTGACCCCCGAACAGAAGACACTCGTCGAAGAGACGAAGCGCTTCACCCGCGAAAAGATCATCCCCGTCGCGGGTGAGGCCGACAAGACACACGAGTTTCCCATGGACGTCTTCAAGGAGGCGTGGGAGCTCGGCTTGGTTGGCCCCACGATCCCCGAGGAATACGGCGGCGCCGGGATGACCGAGGTCGACAACGTGCTCCTCACCGAGGAGCTCGCATTCGGCTGCACCGGCATTCAGACCAGCATGACGGCCAACACTCTAGCCGCGACCCCTATCCTCATCGCCGGCAGCGACGAGCAGAAGAAGAAGTACCTCGGGCTGCTGACCGCCGAGCCGGTCTTCGCCTCCTATGCGATCACCGAGTCGTCTGCGGGTAGCGACGCCGCTGGCCTTCAGACTCGCGTTCGAAAGGACGGCAACGACTACATCATCAACGGCGAGAAGATCTACATCACCAACGGTGCTTGGGCGCGTTGGTACATCGTCTTCGCCACGGTGGACCCTGCGCTTAGGCACAAAGGCATCATGGCGTTCATCATCGATCGCGACGCGCCGGGTGTCAGTGTCGGCAAGACCGAGGACAAGCTCGGGCAACGGGCCAGCAACACCGCCGTGATCAACTTCGAGGACGTCCGACTGACTTCCGCAAACCTGCTCGCCGAAGAGGGCCACGGGTTCAAGCTCGCGATGCAGACGTTCGATCGGACGCGACCCGACATCGGCGCTGGTGCCTGCGGCATCATGCGGCGTTCACTCGAAGAGTCGGTAGCCTATGCGCTCGAGCGCAAGACCTTCGGAGTTCCCATCGCGGAGCACCAGATGGTTCAGGCGATGATCGCCGAGATGGGCATCAAGTACGAGGCGACCCGCTTGCTCGTCTGGAAGGCTGCGTGGCAGATCGACCAGGGCGGCCGGAATTCGCTCGTTGCTTCTTACAGCAAGGCATTCGGCGCCGACAGCGCCATGCAGGTGGCTACCGACGCCGTCCAGGTCTTTGGCGGCAACGGCTACACCACCGAGTACCCGGTCGAGAAGCTGATGCGCGACGCGAAGATCCTCCAGATCTACGAAGGTACCTCTCAGATTCAGCGGATGGTCATTGCCAAGAATCTGTTCGCTGGCGTCCGCTAGGCTCGGGCTAGCGGTCCTGTTCCTCCTTGGCTCGGCCGCCCTGGCCGAAGCCGATGTGGTCCCTCGTTTCGTCGGGACCGACCAGAGCCCGGACGCGCTTCTCGAGGTCATCTCGACTGCACGCTCCCGGAGCTTCAAGCCCGTTGGCCACACCTCGATCGTGTTGCGGATGCGAACCGTCGCCAGGGTAACCGCGGCCATGAAGGTGCGGAGCCACGTCGTGCCGCATGGTTATCAGCACGAGATCGCAGCCTATCGACTGTCGCGCTTGCTTGGCATGGACAACGTGCCGCCCGCGGTCTTCCGGCGTGTGCGATGGAACGAGATCCGGCAGCGTTTCCACGAGGACATGCTTCGTCGCCGAGCTTCGGTACGGCGTGGCGTGCTTTGGGACGACGACGATAGCGCTCCGGGGGCCGCGATTTATTGGGTCAAAGGCATGCGTTCGGTCGGTCTCGAGGACGTACCGATGTGGGCCGCATGGGTCGGCGATGGTGAGATCCCGAACGGCCGGGACCTGCTAGCGGGCGACCTCTCCACCATGGCGGTGTTCGACATGCTGATCGCCAACTGGGACCGGTTCAGCGGCGGCAATTTCCCAACGGACGCGACCCGAACCCGTGCGCTTCTTCGCGACAACGATCGCGCGTTCTCGACGCCTCTGCTCGAGCGTCGCTACGAGAAGCTGCTCGCGCGCTTGACCGAGACCGAGCGTTTTTCGAAGTCGCTCGTCGAGCGGCTTGGCGAGCTCGACGAGGATGCCATTCGATCCGAGCTCGCCCTCGATCCGAGCCATACGGTCGACCCGCTCTTGAGCGACGCTCAGATTGACGACCTGCTCGCGCGAAGAGCCACAATCCTCTCTCATATCGCCGCGCTGATCGAGGAGCGGGGCGCGCCCGACGTGCTTGTCTTTCCATGACTTCATGGCCGTGGTAGGGACTTCTTGTGGCCAAACCCAGTGCGATCGATGCCGACGAGTTGGGGCATGCCTTGGGCCTGCTGGTCCACGATCTCCGTAACCCCGCGGCGACCATCACTGCGAACGTCGACTTCTTGCAGGAAGTCGGTCTCGACGACACGGACTGCGAGGATGCGCTCGAAGACGTCAAGCTTGCCGTAGGCGAGCTCAGGCGTGGTCTCGACATGATGGCCTGGATCAGCCGATGGCTGACAGGGCAGGTTGCGCTCGAAGCCGCCAACGGGGATGCGGGCGTCTTCCTCGAACGCCTCGAACGCGCCGAGACCCCGGTGCCCGTGACCATGGAGATCGATGCGAGTGGTCAGCTCTATGCACGGGGGGCGCAAGTGGCTGTCGAGGTCGTCGACCTGCTGCTTCACAATACGAGGGCCAATGTATCCGACCCTAGAGCGGTGGTTCGGGTCTACCAAGACGGCGGCCGGGTCGCGATCGAGGTGGAGGACGCGGGACAGGCGCTCGCCCTCGAGCTCCGTGACACGGCCTTCAAGCTCGAAGGCCAGCGAGCGCTAAAGGGGCGCCTCGACGGACGCTACAGCCGTTTCGTGGGCCTCTTCGCCGCGGCTGTCGTGCTCGACGGCGTCGGCGGGACGATCGAAGCTGACGGGGAGGATGGCGCGGCCATCTTCAGGATCCTTCTTCGGGGTGCTCCTCCGACTCGCCCGCCTCCTCCGCGACCTTCGCCCTGAGCTGTTCGAGCCGATCGCGGATTCGGGCTTCGAAACCTTGCTGACTGGGCCGGTAGTATCGGCGGCCGGTCAGGGCCTCGGGTAGATAGGTTTCGCCAGCGCTGAAACCGCTCTCGTCGTGTGGGTCCCGGTAGCCCTCGCCATAGCCCCATGACTTCATGGCGGCCGTGGGCGCGTTTCGGAGCCTGAGCGGCACCGGTAGCGAACCATGTTCCCGTACGTCCGCCTGAGCCATCTTCCAGGCCTTGTAGCTCGCGTTGCTCTTTGGCGCGCTTGCGAGATAGGTGCAGCACTGCGCGATCGGGAACATCCCTTCGGGCATTCCGAGTCGCCTGAAGGCGGCGTCGGCGTTTACGGCGATCTCGAGCGCCCGCGGGTCAGCGTTGCCGATGTCTTCGCTTGCGAAAATCAGCATGCGCCGCAGCACGAACAGCGGTTCTTCGCCGGCTTCGAGCATACGCATCAACCAATAGAGCGCTCCGTCCGGGTCGCTTCCTCGCATGGACTTGATGAACGCGCTCACGACATTGTAGTGCTCTTCGCCGGACTTGTCGTAGAGCAGCGTTTGCGTCGCGAGCGCCTCTTGCACGATTGCCACCGTAATGCGTTCGACTCCCGCCGATTGCGCGAAATCGCAGGCGAGCTCGAGGGCAGAGAGGGCGCGTCTCGCATCGCCACGCGCGTTCTGAGCGACGGCGCGGAGCGCTTCGTCATCGACTTGTTGCGCCGTGTGCCCGATGCCGCGGTCGTCGTCGCGCAGCGCTCGGTTGAGCAAGACGTAGAGATCGTCCGCTTCTAGCGGCCTCAGGTCGAATACCCGCGCACGCGAAAGTAGTGCCGAGTTGACGGCAAACGATGGGTTCTCGGTCGTCGCGCCGATGAGAGTCACGGTGCCGTTCTCTACGTGCGGCAGCAGCGCGTCCTGTTGCGCCTTGTTGAAGCGGTGGATCTCGTCGACGAAGAGAATCGACTTCTTTCCGTAGTAGCTCTTCTGTTCCTTGGCCGCGGCGATGATCTTCCGGAGCTCGGGCACGCCCCCCAAGACTGCACTGAACGGGACGAAGATCGAGTGGGTCTCGCTCGCGATCACGTGTGCGAGTGTCGTCTTGCCGGTTCCGGGTGGGCCCCAGAGGATCATCGAAGGAATACGGTCCGCGCGGATCGCGCGCGCCAGGATGTGCCCGTCGCCAAGCAGATGGGTTTGGCCAACGACGTCCTCTAGGCGGTTTGGCCGCATACGGTCGGCTAGCGGTGAGGTCGCTTCGGCCTGGCGCTCAAAAAGGTCCACCAGCGAGGTTATAGCTCAGCGGAGGATGCGAAGTCTCTTTGGACCTTCGCCTTCGGGTGCACTTTCGCCGCCCGCCCGCTCGAAGTGCTCTTTTGCTACGCGCTCGGCGAGGACATCCGCGATTGCTGCGAATGCGGAGCCGGCAGGCGATCCGGGCGCTGCCTGGACGATCGGGGTGCCTTGATCGCCCCACTCCCGGACCTTTGCGTCGATCGGCACCTGGCCGAAGAGCGGAGCCTCCGCGTACTCCGCGATCTTCTCGCCGCCCCCACTTCCGAAAAGCTCGTGCTTCACGCCCGCCGTATCGATGAAGTAGCTCATGTTCTCGACCACCCCGAGAATGGGGATGTTGAGCTTCTGGCACATCGACACCGACTTGTAGACGTCCTGAAGGGCGACCTCTTGGGGAGTCGTCACGATGATCGCGCCGGTCAGCTTCAGCTTCTGAGCAAGTGTCAGGGCAACATCTCCCGTGCCGGGGGGCGAGTCGATGATGAGATAGTCGAGAGGGCCCCAGTCCACGTCACTCACGAATTGCTGGAGCGCACCGTGCAACATCGGGCCGCGCCATACGACGGCCTGCTTCGGGTCCTCCAGGAGAAAACCAATGCTCATCAGCTTGATGCCGAAGCGCTGCAGTGGTTGCATGCGCTTCCCGTCTTTCGACGTCGGATGTCCTTCGATGCCGAGCATCGTCGGGAGGGAAGGCCCGTAGATGTCTGCGTCGAGTAGTCCGACTCGCGTGCCGAGGCGGCGGAGCGCGAGCGCGAGATTCGTGGCAACGGTGCTCTTGCCGACGCCACCTTTGCCACTCATCACCAAGATGACGTTCCGAACGTCAGGAATGGGGTCCTCACTCGTCGCCTCACGGGTCGGTACGCTGACCTCGAGCTCGAGCTCGACGAAGGAAACGCCGAGCGGGCTGAGTGCGGCCTCGACGCGAGTCTGGAGCGTCTGGCGGATCTCTTCGGACGGAGAGCTGACGCGAACCTTCGCCTGCACCCGCTCGCCCTCCATGCGGGCTTCGAGCAAGGTGCCGAGGGCACCTAAGGGCTTCTTGAAGATTGGGTCTTCGACCTGCCTCAACGCTTGTTTGACTTCATCGAGGGTAGGGGACCCCATCGAAACCTCCGGACTGGATATCGAGTGGCTCTAAGGCGCTGCTTTCCCCCCGTCAAGGTGGGCAAAGTTCGGCTTCGCCCGAGGCCCAGCTATGCTGGCGCGGTGCCGTCCTCCGAACGCAGGTGGGCTCTACCCCTACTCATCTTCCTGCTCTGCGCCGGGGTCTACTGCGCCACGGCAGGCGCTCGACTGACCCGACCTTCACCCAACAATCACTACGTACACCTCGCTAACGCGTGGCTTCACGGGAGACTTCATCTCGGCCCCGACGCGCCTGGCACCAATGACTGGGCCTGCTTCGACACCGCGGACCGCGGCCCCTGCCCGGTGGGTCGCTACACCTTTTCGGAGACCGACGCCGAGCGTTACCGCTGGTATGTTTCGTTTCCGCCCTTGCCTGCGGCGCTCCTCGTGCCCGTCGTCGCGGCGTTCGGCATCAACACCCTCGATGCGCTCATCTGGACGTTGCTCGCCGGGCTGGCACCGATGCTGCTTTTCCTCGTGCTTCGCTCCTTGCGAGAGCGCGGACGCAGCGGCCGATCCCTAAGGGACGACCTCCTGCTGACTGCGCTCTTCGCGTTCGGCTCCGTCTACTACTTCGTTGCAGTGCAGGGCAGCGTTTGGTTCGCCGCGCACGTCGTCGCCAGCATCTTCGTGCTCGTCTACCTTTGGGCTGTCCTCGGTCTGCGTCGCCCAGGCCTGGCAGGCCTTGCGCTCGGGCTTGCGTTCCTCTGCCGACCGGCAACGCTGCTCCTCGGTGCGCTCTTCCTCGTCGACGTGGTGGGTGCTAGACGCCGTGAGGGCCGCCCCGTGCTTCCCGCACTCATCCCGTTCGCGTTTGCTGTCTCCGTCCCGATTCTCGTGGCCATGTGGCACAACGCGGTCCGCTTCGACGACGCGTTCGAGTTCGGACACCGTTTCCTGCAAGTTCGATGGCGCTCTCGAATCGAAACCTGGGGACTCTTCAGCACGCACTACTTGCCTCGCAACCTCACGGTGTTCTTCCTCTCGCTGCCCTGGCTGATCGAGCAGAGCCCTTTCATTCGCATCAGTCGCCACGGCTTGGCCCTCTGGTTCACCACCCCGAACCTATTCTGGGCGTGGCCCAAGACGGTCGATACCACCATCGTGGGCCTCGGCGTCTCGGTCGTACTCACCGCCGCGTGCACGCTGCTCTACCAGAACACCGGATGGGTGCAGTTCGGCTATCGCTTCTCACTCGACTATCTGCCCTTGCTCTTCGTCCTGGTCGCCCTGAGCGGCAGGCGTTTCGGGCGTGCATTTTGGGCGTGCGCGGCGTTTTCGATCGCGGTCAATACGTTCGGGGCAGTGACCTTCGACCGCGAGCATCGGTTCTACGACGACGACCCGACGCAAGAAGTGATCTTTCAACCCGACTGATCGGCGCTCTCGTCAGCGAGGAGCCGTTGCGCCAAGTCGGTGGCAGGCCCTCTGGGTCTGACGACGCGCGCGAGGCCCACGCGACCAGCCTCTTCACGAAGCCTCTCGAGCTCTTCGACTGCGGCTGCCTCGTCGCCGCGTGCCGCATAGATGTGTGCGTGCACCAAGCGATGGGACGCCCGCAGGGAAGGGTTGTCGCTCGTGTCCTGCCCGCCGATGTGGGCCAATGCGCGCTCCGACTCGCCGCGTACCGCCATCAGCAAGCCTTCCATCGCCACGAGCCAGACCTCGATGGATGGCTCTGTGGGGCGCGGGATTGCATCGATCGCTAGCCCCGCTGCGTCGAGTTCGTCGAACTGGAGCTCGCACGTCGCGAGTGCTTGGTTCCGCAAGACCGACTGGGCTTCGGTCAGTGTCACCTCGTCGAGACTACGCAGACGAGCGCGGGCCACGGTCCACTCTTGCGACTGGGTGAGCGGGCCGGTCGCCATCAATACGAGCGCGACGTATCGCTGAGGGTTTCGCTTGCGGACTCTTTCGAACAGGCGGGACAGAGCCGCCAGAGCGGCGTGCTTAGCGTCGTCCTCCCGGATCCTCTGGCAGAGCACGGTGAGCCCCCGAACGTCCCGCATTCTCCGTACGGAGCTCATCAACAGAGCGAGACCGAGCGTCGCGCCGAGGAGGCCAGCGGTTTGCTCCGCGGTGGACGCGGCCATGGGGGTCGTCCTTAGCACGACGAGGGCGACCGAACCGAGCACCAAGACGGTCAAGAACGAACCGACGAACGAGCGAAGCACCGTCGCAATCGACAACAGACCGAACGGCACTCCCCATGCGCGCCCTCGCACGACCGGAGCCAGGCACGCTACGAGTACCGAAGCGATGAGCGTTGGAATCATCCGCTACGGCGCGCCTTCGGAGCGGTACGCGTAGTAGTGCTTGAGCACCCTGCGAACGTACCGCTGCGTCTCTTTGTAGGGGGGGATTCCGTCGTACTTCTGCACCGCCCCCTCGCCAGCATTGTACGCCGCCACGGTGAGCACGAGGTCGCCCTTGAAGCGGTTCGCGAGGATTCTCAGATAGCGTGTGCCCCCGAGGATGTTCTGACGCGCATTGAAGGGGTCCGACACCCCCATCGATCGCGCAGTCTTTGGCATGAGCTGCATGAGACCCATCGCACCCGCGCGGCTCACCACGCTCGGATTGAAATCGCTTTCGACTCGGACGACCGCGCGAATGAACGGTTCGGGCAACTGGTAGAGTCTCGCGGCCTCTCCGATGAGGCCGTCGTACCTGCGATAGCGCGCAGGGTCTCTTGACGAACCGCCGCTCGACTTCGAAGCCGTGCCTGTGCCCTTGGCCTTCGCGCTCGGCTTCGGTTTCGATTTCCTGCTTCCGCGTACGACCAGCTCACAGCGCCGACCAGGCTCGCGGATGTTCGTGTAGTGCTGTGTTCCGTCCGCGCGCTTGCAGCGAAAGATGTCCGCGCGCACCGAAGGCGTTGCGCTCGTCAAAGCGTATGTCGCCACCGTGATCACTAGTGCCCACCGGACCATTGCAGAGGAGTGTATCCCTCGGGGTGGACTCACGCCAAAAGGCGCCCCCGTCGCTTGCACTCGAGGCACATGTGCGCATCATGTGCACCTGCATGGTCGCGCCGAGCTTCTTCGAGGGACCCGAAAAGAAACTGGAGTTGGTCGTCACTCCGGAAGCTGGATCTCTGCGAGCGCTGGGCGAACAGGTCTGGCACCGCGTCGTCGAGGCGGCTGGCGCACAGGTCTTGTCCATTCTTCGCGCCGAGCAGTGCGACGCCTATCTTCTCTCGGAGTCCAGCCTTTTCGTGTACGACGATTGGCTCGCCATGATCACGTGCGGGCAGACCACGCTCGTCGACGCATTCGAGGAAGTCCTGCGACACGTTCCCATCGAGAACATCGCGTTCCTGGTCTACGAGCGAAAGAGCGAGCACTACCCGCAGCACCAACCGACCACGTTTTACGAGGACGCACGTAGGCTCCAGACTTTGATCCCCGGCCGCGCCGTCCGGTTCGGCGAAGAACACGGTCACTTCGTTCAGATGTTTCACTCGACGCGGCCGTACCAGGCCGAGTCGAGTGACCCGACGCTCGAGATCCTCATGCACGCCATCGATCGGGAGGTGGCCCAACGTTTCATGGGCGGGCCATCCGAGTGCGGAGCGATGGCGGCCGCGCTCGGGGTGGATTCCATTCTTCCCGGGTTCACCACGTCTGAACATGTCTTCGAACCGGCCGGTTATTCCCTGAATGCTGTCAAGGGTGCGGAGTACTACACGATTCACGTCACCCCCGAGGCCGCCGGCAGCTACGTGAGCTTCGAGACCAACCATGATTTTAGAGGCCGACTCACCGAGTTGGTCGCTGCGATCGTCGAGCGCTTCCAGCCCCAGGCCTTCGACGTCCTGACGTTTCTCCCAGATGACGAAGCGCGCCTCTCTGTCAACGGCTACCTGCTCGGAGACCACGTCGTGGACATCGTCGGCGGGTACCGCGTCAGCTATTTCCAGTATTTCGTTCCTCCGGACGGGCCGCGCCGCCCGTCTCAACTCCCACTCTAGGTCGTGTTAGACTCAGCGCTCCATGCGCATCGAATGTGACTACCTGGTCCTGGGTAGCGGGGTAGCCGGCCTCAGCTTCGCACTCGAAGCGGCCCGCCATGGGCGCGTGACGATGGTTACCAAGCGAAGTCGAACGGACTCCGCGACCAACTGGGCCCAGGGCGGCATTGCGGCGGTGCTCGATCCGTCCGACTCTTTCGAAGCGCACGTCAGCGATACCATCGGCACCGGGGGAGGGCTGTCCCATCTCGAAGTCGTCGAGATGGTCGTGCGAGACGGACCCGATCGCATTCGGGAGTTGATGGATCTCGGGGCCCGCTTCAGTCGCAGAGATCATGGTGACTCGCTCGACCTCACGCGGGAAGGCGGGCACAGCGCTCGGCGGGTCGTTCATGCAGGCGACATCACGGGTGCGGAGGTTCAACGCGTTCTCGTCGATGCGGCGGCCGCTTCGCCGAACATCGAGATCATCGAGAACCACATGGCAGTCGACTTGGTCGATTCATCGAAGTTCGTAGGCGCCCCCCGGGTGGCTGGCGCCTACGTGCTCGACGAAACCAGCGGCGAGGTTCACACGTTCATCGCGCGCGCCACCGTGCTGGCCACCGGCGGCGCAGGGAAGGTCTACCTCTACACCTCGAACCCCGACGTCGCGACCGGAGACGGCGTTGCGATGGCCTATCGCGCCGGTGCCGTCATCTCGAACATGGAGTTCTTTCAGTTCCACCCGACCTGCCTCTACCACCCAGATGCCAAGAGTTTCTTGATCAGCGAAGCCCTTCGCGGTGAGGGGGGAATCCTGCGATTGGCGAACGGCGATGCGTTCATGGGCGAACACCACGACATGAAGGACCTGGCCCCTCGCGACGTCGTCGCCCGAGCGATCGACTACGAGATGAAGCGGCGTGGTGACCAATGTGTTTACCTCGACATGACTCACGAACCGGCATCGTTCGTCGAGGATCGCTTTCCGAACATCAATGCTCGCTGCCTCGAGTACGGCATCGACATGACTACGGCCCCGATTCCCGTCGTTCCGGCGGCACACTATCTATGTGGCGGCGTCGTCGTCGACGACAGGGGCGCCACGACGCTCGAAGGGCTTTGGGCGACTGGCGAGGTTACCTGCACCGGCCTTCACGGCGCGAACCGCCTCGCGTCCAATTCGCTGCTCGAAGGACTCGTCTATGGTCATCGCACTGCCGTGGCAGCGAGAACGGCGTTGGCCGCGGCGGGGTCCGCTTCGAACGTGGATGTCCCGGACTGGGACTTCGGCGAAGCCGTCGCGAGCGACGAGGCAGTCGTCGTGACGCAGAATTGGGACGAGATACGCCGGTTCATGTGGAACTATGTAGGCATCGTGCGGACCGACCGTCGTCTTCGTCGCGCTTCACGACGCATTGGCCTGCTCCAAGAAGAGATCCGCGAGTACTACTGGGCCCATCTCGTCAACCGCGACATGCTGGAGCTGCGCAACATCGCCGACGTGGCCGAGCTGATCATCCGTTGCGCGAGCGCGCGACGAGAGAGTCGTGGGCTGCATTACAATCTCGACTACCCGCATGCGAGCGTCGAGTGGGAAGGCGACACCCACCTGTCCAAGGACTCGGCACCCCACATCGCTCCGCTGTGAGCATTCCGATTTTCTGACTGCTAACTTGTAAGTGCGCGAGGTGGCTCGTGCTCTTACTTGGTTGGGGGAGAGATGCGTTTGCTTCTCATATCGGCGGTGTGCATCGCCTGTATGTTTTCGACGTCGAGAGTCGTGGCGCAAAGCAGCGCTTCGCAAGAGGCGAAGATTGCCCAGGCGAAGAAGGCGTTTTCCGCCGGTACGCGCGCCTACGCGAACGGTGATTTCGACGAAGCGTTGGCTCGATTCGAGCGTGCCTATGAGCTCACTGGCAGTCCGGATCTCCTCTACAACATCGCGACGGTGTCCGACCGAATGCGACTCGATGAGGAAGCACTAGAGGCCTACGAGGGCTACCTCGAGGCGCGACCGGATTCCTCCGATCGGGAGCACGTCGAAAGCCGAATTGCCGTCCTGCGTGATGCGCTCGAGGCACGACGGCGGGCAGAGCTCGACGCGGAGATCGAGGCGCGGAAGGCTGCGATCGAAGCCGCCGCTCGAGTCAAGGCAGAGCGGCCGCTCACCGAGTACGTGGGTCCGGGCCCCGGCCCTTGGATCACGATTGGTGTAGGCGGCGCGACCCTGGTGGCTGGGGCGGTTCTGTTCGGACTAGGTCAGCGTGATCAGGCGAAGGTCGAGAGTGCGCCGCCCGGGTCCAGCTATTCCAGCGTGGCTGACATGGCGGACCGCGCGCCGAAGCGCACGAAGGCAGGCATCGCACTGATGAGCGTCGGCGGGGCTGCCGTGGTCGGTGGCGTCGTTTGGCAGCTGACGGGCGGCCATCAGGAGACGATGCCCGAGGTGAGCATCGGCCCGAGCGGGATCTCTCTCAAGGGGAAGTTCTAATGCATCGCCGAATGTTCATCCTTGCCTGCGTCGTCCTCGGAATCTCTGGTTGCGATTTGCTGATCAAAAACGGGCTCTTCGCCTGCGGCCAGCCGTCCGACTGCCCCAGTGGCTACTTTTGCTGGAGCGGCGACAATCGTTGCTACGACGCGGAGGAGCCACCATGCGAGCCGAAGTCCTGCCAGCAGGTCGTTGCGGAGTTCGAGAGCATTGGAATCGCGATCGAGTGCGGCTCCCTCCCGGACGGATGCGACGGTTCGATCGAGTGCGGCGCCTGCTCCGAAGGAACACTCTGCGGAGCGAACGGGCAGAACTTCATCTGCGGATGCGAGGAAATTACCTGCGCCGCTGCGCGTCCGGGTGGTGCCGAGTGCGGAGATGTGGTTGCTCGCTGCGGCGAGCCGGGCCAGACCATCTCCTGCGGTGACTGCGTCGGCGCAAACGAGGTCTGCAGCGAGAACTACGAATGCGTTTGCCCGCCCGGCGCAGACTGCAATGACGGGTGTTCGGTCGACTGCGTTGGCGACGAGGTCTGCGTTGGCGGCGAGTGCTGCGCGCCTAGTTTTCCCTGCATCGAGAACGATTGCTCGCCGCCGGGTGGTCTTTCCAACGGGTGCGGAGCCAAAGCGGTATGCCCTCCCTGCACCGGCAGCGCGGAATGCACCCTAACCGGCGATCTGCGCTACGAGTGCATCGACGATTGCACTTGTGAGGCGCAGGGCTTCGAATGCGGTCAACCCACCATCTGCGGCAATGCCACCCCGTGCGGAACGTGTGAGGCGAACGGCTTCGGAGAGGGGTATCGATGTGATAGCGGGCAATGCGTCTGCGACGACCCCTTCGAGGTCAACGACTCGTTCGACACCCCCGCATTACTCTGCGGTCCCGAACTTGGTGGCTTCAATTGCGTACAGGAAGCCTGGACTGTCGACGTTCAGGCCTCGCTCCATTCTGAAGGCGACGTGGACTTCTACGCCGTCCAGACGCTAGACGCGCGGACACCCATCATCGTTCAGACCTACGACGGCGAGAGCAAGGCGCGTCTATTGACGACCTATCTGTGCCCCGATGGCTGGACGGGCATGCAAGGCTGTTCCGGCTGGATCGAAACGATCAAGGGGATCGAGTTTTGCGTCACGGACGAGGACGACATTGCGATTCAGCGCTGGTGTCCGTCAGGCGGCAGCTCGAGTCTCGGCACTCTGCTCGTGGGAGTGGAGCCCACCGATTTTCGAGGGGATTGCGACGCCTACGGGCTGAAAATCACCGCAACCTACGCGCAAGAACCCCCGACCTTCTAAAGGCCCCCGAGGGCGTTTGACTGACGGACCTGTCGCGGATAAGAGGCTTCCGCCAGTATGAGCCGATACCTATTCACTTCCGAGTCGGTGACCGAGGGTCATCCCGACAAAATCTGCGACAAGATCAGTGATTCACTGCTCGACGCGTACCTCGCTCAGGACCCGCGATCGCGCGTGGCGGTCGAGACCATGGTGAAAACCGGGTTCGTCGTCTGCGGCGGGGAGGTCACCTCGAAGGCGACGATCGAGATCGCGAAGGTCGTCCGAAAAGCGATCGCCGAGATCGGTTACACCGACTCCTCGATGGGTTTTGACGCCGACACCTGCGGCGTTCTCACGGCGGTCGAGCAGCAGTCGCCCGACATCGCCCGCGGCGTCGATTCGAGCGCGAAGAAGGAGCAGGGGGCCGGCGACCAGGGTCTCATGTTCGGTTACGCGGTGGACGAGACCCGGCAGCTGATGCCGATGCCGATCGACCTCTCGCACAAACTTGCGCGACGTCTGACTCAGGTTCGGAAGAAGAACATCATCGAGGGCCTTCGACCTGACGGCAAGACGCAGGTCACGGTCGAGTACGAGGGGGGTAAGCCTCTTCGCTTCGATGCGATCGTCGTGTCGACGCAACACGCCGCCGACGTCAAGCAGAAGCATCTTCGGGAAGCGATCACCGAGGAGGTCATCAAGAAGACCCTCCCGGCAAAGATGATCGACAAGAAGACCAAGTTTCACATCAACCCGACCGGTCGCTTCGTAGTCGGCGGCCCGTACGGCGACGCCGGCCTTACCGGCCGTAAGATCATCGTCGACACGTATGGCGGCATGGGCCGGCACGGTGGAGGCGCGTTCAGTGGCAAAGACCCCTCCAAGGTCGATCGCAGCGCTGCCTATTTCGCGCGGTACGTTGCGAAGAACATCGTCGCGTCGAAGGTGGCGACCCGGTGCGAGGTGCAGGTCGCGTACGCGATTGGTGTCGCCAAACCCATGGGCGTCTACGTCACGACGTTCGGGACAGGAGTCACGGACGACGAGAAGATCAGCAAAGTGGTTTCGAAGCTGTTCGACTTCCGCCCTGCTGCGATTACCGAGACGCTCGACCTTCTGCGACCGATTTACGCCACGACGGCTGCCTACGGGCATTTCGGGCGAACCGAGAAGACCTTCACCTGGGAGCGCACCGACCGAGCCGACGAGCTCCGCGCGGCGCTTCTCCCCAAGCGCGGGCGTTAGGGCTCGCGCGAAGGTCGCGCTACACTCCCGTCGTCATGGTTGAGCCTCCACTATCTACTCTGTCCGGCTGGGGCAGGCATTCGGCTCAGGGCCGCGAGCGAGTCGGCGAAGATCTCGAGCAGATCAGCCAAAGCGCGCACCTTTCACGGGGGCTCGGCCGGTCGTACGGGGACTCGTCCTTGCCGTCCGAAGCGCAACCCGATGTCCTGAACACGACCTACGCGGATCGCATCCTGAGCTTCGATGAGGCTACGGGCGCGTTCCGGGCGGAGGCGGGGCTATCCCTGCGCGATCTCAACCGCCTCCTCATGCCGCGAGGCTTCTTCACGCCCGTCTCACCGGGCACCAGCTTCGTCACCCTTGGCGGAATGGTCGCGGCGGATATCCACGGGAAGAACCAGCACAAGGATGGGAACTTCGGTGATCACGTCACTGCGCTCAAGATGCGCGTGGCCGATGGGCGGGTTCTGGAATGCTCGCCCGAACGACACCCCGACCTGTTTCGCGGGACGATTGGCGGAATGGGCCTCACTGGGCACGTGCTCGAGGTCGAGTTCGGCATGCGTCGCATCCCGTCCCCATGGATCTGGCAGGAGAGCCGACGCATCCACGACATCGACGAGTTTCAGGACGCACTCGAAGATGCTGCAACGAACTGGCCTTACACCATGGGCTGGATCGACTGTCTGGCTAGCGGGAAGAACATGGGGCGCGGGATCATGATGACTGGGCGCTGGGCCGAACCCTCGGAGGCCCCCATCAACCCTCCCTCGAGCGGTTTTCAGCCGAGTCTCCGATTCGACTGGCCGTCCTGGGTGCTCAACGGCTTGACGATTCGACTCTTCAACGAGCTCTACTATCGAAAGCAGTGGCGGCGAGAGTCGAGCGGCATCGTGAGCAATCAATCGTTCACGTATCCGCTCGACGCGATTCGCTCCTGGAATCGAATGTACGGGCGGCGTGGCTTCACACAGTATCAATGCGTGCTGCCGCGCGAGGCCGGTCGAAGCTCGGCTCGTCGGGTGCTCGAAGTTCTCACTGCTCGAGGCGGGGCCTCGTTTCTCTGCGTCATCAAGGATTTCGGCCGCGACAGTCTTGGTGTGTTGTCGTTTCCACGGCCGGGCATCACATTGGCCCTCGACATTGCAGTGCGCGATGACACGCAGGCGCTCGTCGATGCACTGAATGAGCAGGTCTTGAAAGAGGGTGGCCGCATCTACCTCGCGAAGGACTCGTTCACGCGCCGAGAGCACTTCGAGGCGATGGAGGGGTCACGGCTCGACGAGTTCAGGGCGATTCGAGACCAATGGGATCCAGAGCGCCGGTTTCGTAGCGCGCAATCAGTACGACTGTTGGGGGATTGAGATGAAAGTAGCCTTTTTGGGGGCGACCAAAGGGATGGGTCGCGCGCTTGGGCGTCTCATGGCCGAGCGCGGTGATGAACTCTGCCTCTTGGGCCGAAACCTCGCTGACCTCGAGAGAAGCGCGGCCGACCTCGGCGTGCGTGGGGCCGGACCGACCACGCCCTGCGTCATCTGCGACCTCGAGCAGCCAGAGACTTTCGACGATGTGATCCGCGCGGCGCGGGAGGCTCTCGGCGGCCTCGATGCTGTCGTAGTCACCGCCGGGGTATTCGCACCCCAGGATGAGCTCGAGCAAGATCCCGAACTGGCCGAACGCGTCCTTCGCGTCGACTTCACGAACACCGTGATGTTCTGCGAGGCCGCGAAGCGACTGTTGCTTGCGGAGGGCGGCGGAGCCCTATGCGCATTCAGCTCGGTTGCCGGGGAGCGTGGGCGGAAGCCGGTCATTCTCTACGGGGCGGCCAAAGCCGGACTTACACGCTACCTCGAAGCACTGGACCACAAGCATCATGCGGACGGGCTCCGAGTGATCACGGTCAAGCCGGGCTTCGTGAAGACGAGCATGACGGCAGGTCTCGATCCGCCGCCGTTTGCGGGAGAGCCTGAGGGTGTGGCGCGCCAGGTGCTCCGTGCGATCGATCGCGGGACGCCGGTTGTCTATAGCCCCTCCGCCTGGCGTCTCATCATGGCGATCATTCGAGCGCTGCCACGAAGCGTCATGCGTCGCGTGGGCTTCTAGCTCTTTGCTTTCGCTTCGATGAAGCTCTGGATGTCGGGTCGTGTCGCCCGATACGCCACGACGACGTGAAGCACGGCGCTTGCGACGCTCACGACGACCACTCCACCGATGACTTCGGAGAGCCCTGCTCCTGCGCTCTCCAGCACTGCCGTTGGAAACGTCAGTTTGATGTGTTGAGCCAGCGTCACCGTGTACGCGGCGATCCAGATTAGCTTCGCGACGACGGCTTGCTTGATCCACCACTGTGCGAGCTTCCGACGCCAGCTCAGCAAGAAGCTCCCGATCAGCACTAGGGAAGAGACCACCACGTTGGCCGCGGCCATGGGCCTCCGGTATGGGTTGGTGACCTGGACCTCGAGTAGCTCCACTTCGAGCTCAGGAACGTCTACGTCGGGCGCGTACAGCTCTCGGAGGTCTTCGGGGACACTCTGCATCGCGAGGTCGTATCCCCCGCGAAGGACCCCTGCGATGCCCAGCATGGTGAGTAAGGTGGACACCAGAAGTGTCGATATCACGGCTTTTCTATCGCTCGAATCGCTTGCCATCGGCCCTTCGAATCGTTGTAACCTGGCCGGCACAGCCGATCGACCCCAAATCGCGAGAAGGAATGATGGCTCCGGATCCCAGCCGCTCGGGCGTATTCGCTGACTATCTCGAGCGTGACGACTTCAGCGCCGATCGCATTCGCTGGCTCATCAACCTGCGCTGGGTCGCGATGGCGGGAGTCCTCGTTGCCAGCGCCTTCGCCATTGCTGGGTACTTTCCTGGCGTAGCGTGGCCGGTATTTCTCGGAGTCTTCGTCGCCGGCAGCACCTACAACGTCATCCTGCTTCGCCGGGCTCCCGGGCCGGGTTCGGGAAAGCGGGCTGCGGTCTCTCAAGCGCTCGTCGATCTCGTGCTGCTCACTGTCGTCTTGTGGGCGGCGGGGGGCATCTCGTCTCCGTTCATCGGGTTCTACGTCTTCCACCTCGCGCTCATCGCGATCCTCGGTGGGCCCGGGGCGACTTTCATCGCAGCGGCCGCCGCCTTTGCGGGCGCCGGCTTTCTTGCTCTCGCCGAATGGGTACCCGTGCTCAAGATCGGCACCTGGGATCCACCACCGCCCTGGGACACGATCGGAGACGTCGCAGCGTTCATGGCGACAGCGGTCGCGATTGCGTACGTCGTGCTGCACGCTGTTCGCGAGCTCCGAGATCGCGAGCGGGCGCTGTCTACTGCTCGGGACCAGGCGGAGCTCGAGTATCAGGTCATCTCGAACACGCTCGACGAGCTCGAGGCTGGCCTCGAAGTGGTTTCGCCGGACGGTCAAATCGAATGGCGGAACCGGCTCGCGGAGGAGTTGGCTCCGGAACCCAGCGCCGAAGGAACATGGGAGTGCCCGGTTGCAGTGCGCCACTGCGAGACCCAGCCCGCGGGGCTCTGCCCCCTATGGCGAGCGCGGGATGAGAGAGCGGAGGGGCGTTGCCGTTTCGCGGTCGGCGACCAGCGCTACGAGATGCTTTCATTTCCGCTCGATTCTCGCGAAGGCTCACCACCGCGTATCATGAACCTCTACGTGGACCGTACGCAGATCCTGCTTGCCGAGCGCCGACTCCTACATGCAGAGCGCTTGGCGAGCCTCGGGCGGGTTGCGCAGGGCGTCGCGCACGAGCTCAACACGCCGCTCGCGACGATCCGAACCCTTGCCGCCGACATGCGCGAAGCGATTCGTGCGCTCGGCGGCGACGACGCGCTTGAATCCGACCTGGCCGAGTCTGCGGCTTTGATTCGTGACGAGACCGAACGACTCGGGCGGATCACACACTCGCTGCTCACCGGGGGTGCCCTTCCACGACTCCGGCTCGACTCACAGGCTCTGCTTCTGCCGATCATCGAGCGTGCGCGTGCATTGGTGTTTGCTGGCGTGCGGAAGGGTGGTCCCGAGCTCCATATCTCGGAGAGCGTGAACGACCTGGCCGTGGCTGCTGATCCGGATCGTTTGCTCCAAGTGCTGGTGAACCTCCTGCAGAACGCGGTGGATGCGAATCGCGAAGGTGATGGAATGTCGGTCTGGGTTTCTGCGGCGCGAGTGGGTCCGGCGGTCGAAGTTGCGGTACAGGACGAGGGTCCTGGGCTTCACCCTGACATCGAGGGACGCTTGTTCGAACCGTTCGCGACCACGAAGCCGCCCGGAGAGGGTACCGGCTTGGGGCTCTACGCGTCGTACATGCTCGTGCAGACGATGGGAGGCGACCTGAGCATCGAGAACCACGAGGCGGGTGGCGCGTGTGCGCGAGTGAGACTGCCTGCGGGGATTCAGCCGCTTGCCAAAGAGCCCTGGGTGCATAATCGTGCGCCCTACTCATGAACGGCAGCGTCCTGATCATCGATGACGACGCAGCGTTTCGCTTTGCGATGGCAAAGGCGCTCCGACGCGGCGGCTACTCCGTGGCTGAAGCCAGCAGCGGCGAGGAGGCCGTCGGTGCGCTTTCAAATGGCTCGCCACCGGATGTCGCGCTGCTCGACCTGAAGATGAAGGGAATCGGCGGACTCGAGGTGCTGCGGCGCTGTGGACCCGTCCCGACCAGCATTATCGTGCTCACTGGGCACGGTACGGTGAAGGCCGCGGTGGAAGCGATGCGTCTCGGGGCTTTTTCCTTTCTCGAAAAGCCGGTCGACGCGGACGAACTCAAGCCGCTCCTTCGGCAAGCCCTGGCCGAGCGCGGAAGTGGGACGACACCGGGCGGAGGCCTAGAGGCAACCCCTCTGGTGGGCGTCAGCACCGTTATCGAGGACGTCCGCGAGTTCATGCGGACCGTCGGCCCTACCGATGAGACGGTGCTGGTCTTCGGGGAGACCGGGACCGGCAAGGAAGTGGTCGCGCGGCAAATCCACGCGCAGAGCAACCGCCACAGCGGTCCGTTCGTCGCGATGAACGCGGCGTGCGTTCCGCGCGAGCTGTTCGAGAGCGAACTCTTTGGTCACAAGCGCGGAGCGTTCACGGGTGCGCACGACGGACGTCGCGGTCTTTTCCGCGAAGCCGAAGGGGGTACGCTTTTCATCGACGAGCTCGCGGAACTCCCGCTCGAGAGTCAGGCGAAGCTTCTGCGAGCCATCGAAACCAAGGCGATTCGCCCAGTTGGCGAGTCAGGGGAAGTCGCGGTGGACGCTCGCATCGTCGCAGCGACAAACCGGGACCTCTGGGCTGAGACGCAAGCGGGTCGGTTTCGCGAAGACCTCTATTTTCGACTCCAGGTGTTTCCAGTTCTCCTCGGCCCACTTCGCGATCGCCCTGAGGACGTCGAGCCTCTGGCCACGCACCTCTTGGAGCGGCTCGGAAAGAGCGAGATCGAGCTCTCGGCGGAGGCCGTCGCGGCGCTCCGGGAGTACGACTGGCCCGGGAACGTTCGGGAGCTCCTGAACGTTCTGCGTCGCGCATCGCTGTTTGCGATTTCGAACTCGGTCGATGCGGACTTGATTCGGCGAATGATCGCCGCGAGCGTGTTCGGCAATGCCCGGGATTCGACCGCACCACCGGAACCGGCCGATGGCGCCCGGGTCAACCTCGCCGAGGTCGAACGAGAGCACATCGAGAGGGTTCTCCGCGACATGGAGGGCAACATCACCCGCGCCGCCGCCGCCCTAGGCATCGACCGCCGCACCCTCCAACGAAAGCTCCGCTCCTACAACCTAGACTAGGGGACACGCAGCCCACCCAAACCCCTCATCATTCCAATCACTTGGAAGCCGTGCTGCGCATACTCGCTGTAGCGGAAACGTCCGGCGGGGTCGCAAATGCAAAGTGCGCGTTTGGGTTTGGAAGTGCCTGGGTTTGTTCGGGTTTTAGGGGGGCTGCGTGTCCCGTAGTTCGAGGGTGAAGCGGGTTCTGGGGGGGGTGGAGTGGACGGAGATGCGGCCTTTGTGTTCTGTGATGATGCGGTGTGAGATCGCGAGGCCTAGGCCGGTGCCGCCTTCTTTGCGGGTGTAGTACGGCTCGAAGATCGCGCTGGTTTCCGAAGGTGGAATGCCTGGGCCATTGTCGTCCACGTGGATGTAGCGGAGCGTCGCTCGCTGCTCGAGCGTCACCGAGACCTTCGCACCGCCGTCCGGATGAGCTGCAAGCGCAGCGTCGCTCGCGTTCTGTAACAGGTTGTGAAGCACCTGCGTGATCTGCTCGGGGTCGATCTCCGCCCGGACCTCCCGATCCGGAAGGATAACCTCGATGGGGACCGGCCCTTCGGCGTGAAGCAAGACCGCCTGCGAGAGCACGCCGCGCAGGTCGCTTGGTCGCAGCTTTGGTGCCGGGAGGCGTGCGAACCGGCTGAACTCGTCCACGATGTGACGAAGCCTGTCGACCTCTTGCAAGATCGTGCGGGTCGACTCGTCGAAGAGCGCGTCGAAGTCCTCGTGCGAGCGAGAGTGCGCTTTTCGCAACGTCTCAATAGAGAGTCGGATCGGGGAAAGAGGGTTCTTGAGCTCATGCGCCAAACTCTTGGCGATGTCTTGCCACGCTGCGACCCGCTCCGTCTGCCTGAGCTGTGCGCGCGCATCACGAAGATCGCGCGTCATACGATTGAAGGCGGTCGCCGTTGCAGGGAACGCTCCGCGCGCATCGTCCCGGAGAGTGGTGTCGAAGTCCCCGCGCCCCACTCGGGTGGCGGCAGCGGCGAGCTCATCTTCGGACGCTCGGAGCCAGCGATTGAGGTAGCCGCCGAACAGCAGGGCCAGACCGAGGGCCAGAACCGCCACGCAAACGATCCAAAGAAGCAAGGGAGGCCCGCGACGATCGAGCCGCGGTCGCCAGACCACGCTGCCTAGAGGTGCGCCCCGGGCATCCTGCAGCTCCAACAGCAACTCATCAGCTTCGCGCGCCGTCTCCGTCACGAAGATCTGTTCGGCGTCTAAGTCGCGCAACGTAGACAATCGATGCCCGCCAACGAGTTGGACGCGCGCGCCGCCTCGTTCGATCGTGCATCCACGCACCAGGAATCGCTGATTCTCGCCGGCGCCCGGGTAGAAGCCGAACGTTCGGCCGCTCGCATCCCGCACGAGCCCGCTGAGTTCCGAACCATCCGCGAGCACTTGTTGCCGGTGCCCACGGGCAACGATCTCCGCGTTCGTCGGGTCGATCACCCACAGAACGTCGAGACCACCAGCAGCCATCGCCGCCTGAAACAAGCGATCGTAGTCGAGCTCAGGTGGCAGCTCTTGAGACCGCTCCCGAAGCAAGCGATCGACGGCTAGATCATCACGACACAGAGCATCCACGGCCGACACTCGCTGTGCGTCGAGTCGCTCGAGGCTCGTGCGGGCCAAGCTGGCCTCGCTCGTCGTCGCTCCTCGCTCGAAACCGGTCACGCCGAGCCATACGATCGCGGTCAGCGCGACGGGGATCGTCGCAGCCAGCGCGAAGAGAAACGTCGCCCGGGCTGCGAACGGGGTCATGGCGCGGCCATACCGCCGAGGACCCGCTCTTCGCGCGGAAGCTTTGCTCCCTCGGGCGAGGCGCCGTCTCCCTCTTCCTCGTATTGCTCCATCAAGAAGAGGTTCGGGTCCGCAACGTCGGGCGGGCGTGCCACCTCGACTGGCGCCGTGCCCGACAGAAACACCTCGTCGATGGCGTCCGCCTGCCCGGGGTAGGCTAGAAGCCCCGAGGCGGGATCGACCCGCGCCGCGATCACCCCGCTCGGCATCGCGAAGTCTGTTTCTTTCGGTGTCTGGTCGGCGGCTTCCATGACCCCGATCCAAATCGGCAGGGCAGCCCGCGTGCCGGTCTCGCGCTTCCCAAGTGAGCGCTGGTCGTCGAAACCGACCCACACGCCCGCCACGACCGTCGGCGAGTACCCGATGAACCAAGCGTCACGCGTGTCGTTGCTCGTGCCCGTTTTGCCGACAACCGCGCGCCCGAGTCGCTGCGCCGGCGCGCCGGTACCCTCCGTCACGACACTGCGAAGCATGCTGGTCATGACGTATGCTTCGCTCGGGTCCATCACGTCTCGGGAGGGTTCCTTCGGAGGCAGCGGCACGGACGAGCCGTCGGGCGACACGATTCGGGTGACCAGCCGCGTCGGCGCCCAGCGTCCGCCCGCCGCGAACGTCGCGTAGGCGTTGGTCAACTCGATGGGCCGCACCCCGCTCGCGCCGAGCGCAAGCGCCATGTCCTCTTCGAGCTTCGTCGTGATTCCGTTCTGCCGGGCAAACTCGGCGACGTCTTTCACGCCGATGTCCTCGACCACACGAATCGCCACCATGTTGATCGAGCGGGCGAGCGCCTGCCGCAGGCGAATCGCTCCTTGGTAGTTCCATTCCTCGTAGTTTCGTGGCTTCCACTCGTCGTAGACCGCCGGCGCATCCACGACGATAGATGCGGGCGTGAAGCGTCGTGACTGAATCGCCCGCGCATAGACGAGCGGCTTGAACGTACTGCCCGGCTGGCGGATCGCTTGTGTCGCGCGATTGAAACCGCTCCGTGCCTCGTAGCTCCCGACGAGCACCAACACGTCACGCGAACGAGGCTCGATCACGACCATGGCACCTTCGGGCCCGCGTTCCGGCTTGGCGATCGCCGGGTCGTCCTCGCTGCCGAACTCGACGATCGACACAGGCAGCAGGTCTCCTTTTCGCGTGAAACGCGAAGCCGGCAGTCGCTCTGGGTTGTATCGAGTGATGTCACGCATTCGGAGGAGCGCCGGATGGCCCGCGACGTTGAGGCGAATCCGGCCGGTCTCATCGTCCGTTCCAGTGACGCGCGCGAAGTAGGTGCGCCCCATGCGGAGTTTGCTTACCTCCGCGGTCGCTTTGGGCGCCCTGCGACGCTTGCTGCGAATCGGCCCGCGGTACCCTTGGCGTTCGTCGAGCGCCATGAGGCCTTGCTGAAGGGCTGCGCGCGCCTTGCGCTGAAGCGCGAGGTCGATCGTGGTGTAGACCTCGTAGCCGCCCGCGCCAAGAGCCTCTTCACCTGCGGCATCGCGGAGCGCGCGGCGCGCGATCGTCAGCACCTCGGGGGCTGCTCCGGTACCCTCCGGAAGCGGCACAATCTCGACCTTTGCCTCACGTGCAGCGGCGATCGCCTTCAAAGAAAGGTCAGGCCAGTAGATCTCGCGTTTTGCCGCGAGCTGAGAAAGTACATATCCTTGGCGCCGCTTCGCGGCCTCGGGATTCCGTCTCGGCGAGAGTCTGGCCGGCGCCTGCGGCACGCCCGCGAGTAGCGATGCCTCGGCCAGCGTGAGCTGCTTCGCGTCCTTGCCGAAGTAGTACTGCGACGCTTCTTGGATCCCATAGCGGCCCTGACCGAAGTTCACGTTGTTCAGGTAGAGGTGGAGGATCTCGTCTTTGCTCACCTCGTTCTCGAGCCGCCTCGCCAGAATCAGCTCGCGCACCTTGCGTGAGATCGTGCGTTCGGGGGTCAGGAGCATGAGCTTCACGACCTGCTGGGTGATCGTGCTGCCGCCTTGCGCGGCCCGCCCCTCCATGAGGTCGCGGCCAACGGCTCGCAAGATGCCGGTATAGTCGAGCCCCTCGTGCTCGTAGAAGTCTGCATCTTCTGCAGCGAGCACCGACAAGACCACGTTCCGAGGCACCTCGGACATCGGGATCACGGTCCTCCGCTCAGTGAAGATCTCGCCGATCACCTTTCGATGCCGGTCGTAGACTCGGGTGGTCTGTGGTGGCTTGTAGTCGCGAAGGCTCGCCACCGAAGGGAGGCCGCGGCTGAAGTAGGCGTAGCCAGCGAGCACTGCCAGGGCGCCCACGATGAGCGCGGTCCCAAGAAGCTTCAGCAAGACGGAGCGCCGCGCCGGCGGCTTCTTCTTCGTCTTGCGCTTAGTCCCTGCGCGCCCCTTTTTCTGCGTTCGCTTCCCTGCCATTCGATCCGCCGCCTATAGCATCCCCCGCTGGACGTCATCCGCCCTAATTCATGACACCCGGGCCGGGCTATTCATTCCCGGTCGATTGCTCGATGACTTGGTCCGCATTTTTCACTGAATTCATGAGGAATCTCGCCAGCAGTTCGTGGCGTCGCTTCGGTGCGAGCCTCGGTCTTCCATCTGCCGCCAGAGTCTGCATCGTGATGGCAGCAGCCACAGACACGTTCAGGCTCTCGACGAAGCCACGCATCGGGATCGCGAACGTCCCATCGGCCAGAGCGCGCATCTCGGGCGAAACGCCGTGATGCTCGTTCCCGAATACCACGGCTAGGCGCGGCACATCGGCGAGGTCACTCGGTGCGGCGTCGCCCCCCATCGCGGCGACGTAGATCGCATAGCCGTCTTCCTTGAGTCGTGCGGCGCAGGCTTCGGCTGTCTCGTATCGGACGACGTCGAGCCAGCGCTGCGTCCCCTTCGACACACCACGCGACGCTCGAAACCCCTGCACCCCCACGATCGCATGCACGTTTTGTACGCCGAACGCATCGGCGCTTCGGAGCACGGCGCTCGAGTTGTGGGGGTCCAGGATACGGTCGAGGACGATGACCAGGCTGTCCGTCCTGCCCGCTACGACTGCCTCGATCCGTTGTAGCCGTTCAGGCGTCACCACCGGCGCAAGCGCCTTGACGACCGTTTCCGCGGAGTGCTCGAGTGCAGGGGGGCCTTCGACCTCGAAGACGTCTGGGTCGTCCGCCCGCACCTATTTCGAAGTTTTCTGAGGATCGACCGTAACGCCGACGACCAGTGTTCCACCTTGGTAGCTCTGCCCGGCGACGAAGAACGGGTCACCCGCCGACGCGACGACCTGCAGCAATGGCAGATAGTCCGACTTGTTCGGTCGATTGATCGCGGCCCGAACCTTGTAGCGACCGTCCGGCATCACACGAAGGAGTGTCAGCTTGAGCCGACGTCCGTTCGGAAGGGATACGATCTCGTCCTTACCCGGAGTGAGCGTGAGCTTGGGCTTTGACAAGATTTTCATGGAGCGGAAGGAGTTGAATGGTGGTCGACGCAGCGCGGTTAGCTTCTTGAGCTGCGGATCGATCTTGCCTTCTTCTTCTTTCGCCAAGACGACCAGCACTTCGGCCGGCACGCTCGAAGTCGCATCGCGGTCCGATCGCGCAAGCGAGGTTTGCTGTGCCGAGGCCACGCCGCTATAGAGCCACGCCCCCAGCAGCATCGTCACGACGAGCGAACGTCGTCTACGCCTCATGGCATCCCCATTTCTTCATCGTCGATCCAAATCACGGCGAGGGGCTGGCCAGCGCCGCCCTCGACCTCGAAGACGGTGCCTGCGTTCGCACCGAAATCCACCGCGACCACCTCCGTACCGCGAGCCATCTGGAGCGGGGTCGTCCCGGGCTCCTCCGGCCATGCGAGCACGGCGAGGAAGATCGCCGCCGCCGCCGCAAAGCCCGTTGCCAGTCCGCCCCAGATCCGTCGCTCGCGGCCACCTGGCACGACGCGAAGCTCGACCGGCGCCCGCTCCACCTCGGAAGGGAGCTCCGGAGCGCTGACTTCTGCCTCGATCCGGGCGAAGAGCGCGTCCGAGTCCAGCTTTGCCGTCCATTCCGCGGCCGCGCCATGCATCGCTTCACGCATCTGCTCCCATTGTCGAAGCTCGGCCATGTTCTCGGTCGAGCCCTCGAGCTCGCGGCGCAACTCCGCCTCCTCCTGAGGGGACAGCTCCCCGTCAAAGAACATCTGAAGCTTTTCGTCTGCCTTCGCGCTCTCCATCGTCAGTCCTTCGAAGCCTCCTCCCCCGCGAGGTAGGGGGCAAGGGCCGCCTGCATCTTCTTTCGGGCGTGGAAAAGGCGGCTCATCACCGTGCCTTTGGGAACCTCCAACGCCTCGGCCATCTCTTCGTAGCTCATTCCCTCGATCTCACGGAGCACGATCACGGCCCGGTGATGCTCGGGTAGCTCGGCGAGAGCCGTCTGAATCGCGCCGCCCAGCTCGCGCCGAAGGGCCGCCTTTCCAGGGTTGGCGTTGGTGAGGTTCGGAACCAAAGCTCCATCGCCTGCGACCTCGCTCTCCTCGTGGAGTGCGCGTTCGTCGAAGTCGAGGCTCTTTCGCCTGCTCTTCTTCCGGACGTGGTCGATGGAGACATTCATGACGATCCGATAGAGCCAGGTATAGAAACTCGAGTTGCCATGGAACTTATCGATGTTCTTATGAACTTTGACGAAGGCCTCCTGGACCGCGTCGAGCGCGTCGTCTTGGTTCTTGACGACGCCCATCGCCACGGCAAACGCCCGACGATGATACTTGTCGAAGAGTTCTCGGAAAGCCGCTGAGTCACCTGCTTGTACGCGTTGTACCAGGTCATGATCGCCCTTGCTGGAGGAGCCGCCAGTGGCCTCCTCGGATTTGGACGAGCTGGAGAGCGGTTGATTCACCCAAGATCCTCGACGTTTCCAAGGGGTTAGTCGCCCTCGCGACCCACGCTGATCGGTCTACGCGGAAATCGTGCCGAAGGCCAGCTTTCAACCCGCGACCGCGACCGAACTCGCGGTTTTTTGCTGGTTTATCGCAGGCGGGCAGCTACGTTCAGCCGGTGCTGGACTTGGGCTCGTTGAATTCTCGCCAGCGCGAAGCGGTCGTTCACGAGGGAGGGCCGCTCGTGGTCTTCGCGGGCGCCGGCAGCGGCAAGACGCGGGTCATCACCTTTCGCGTGGCGAACCTCATCCAGGCCCACGATGTGGCCCCCTGGCGCATCCTCGCCGTGACCTTCACCAACAAGGCAGCCGGGGAGATGCGCGAGCGCCTGCTCAAGCTGCTTGGTGAGGAGGGAGGCGCCGTCCGTGTGGGGACCTTTCACGCCACCTGCGCGCGGCTTCTTCGGCGCCATGGGGAGTTCGTCGGTCTTTCGAAGGACTTCACCATCTACGATGACCAGGACCAGCAGGCGCTGGTCAAGCGGGTGCTGCGCGACCTCGGTCTCGACGACAAGCGCTATCAGCCAAAGGCCGTCGCTGGCCGCATCAATCGAGCGAAGCAAGAGGTGCAGGGCCCCGACGAGATCGAGACGCCGGATGCGTGGTCCCAGGTCCTCAAGAGGGTCTACGCGGCGTACGAGGAGCGTCTGCACAAGGCCAACGCTCTCGATTTCGGCGACCTCATTTACCGCACCGTTCGTGCGCTCGAGTCGAGTGAGGGCTTTCGCCAGGAGGTCGTTGGGCGCTTCTCTCACGTCTTAGTCGACGAGTTCCAAGACACGAACCACGCCCAGTTCCGACTTGTTCGCCTTCTTGCCGAGGGGCATCGAAACCTTTGCGTCGTGGGTGACGACGACCAGAGCATCTACCGATGGCGGGGAGCCGACCGGCGCAACATCCTCGACTTTCGGACTTCCTTTGCTGACGCGACCCTGGTGAAGCTCGAGCAGAACTACCGATCGACACAGCGCATCTTGCGAGCGGCCAACGCGGTCATCGCGCGCAACGTCGAGCGTGAGCCGAAGGAGCTCTGGACCGACAATCCGGAGGGCGATGCGATCTTGGTGGTTCGAACGATGGACGAGCGAGACGAAGCACGGCTCGTGCTTCGAGGCGTGCGCGAGTGGCTCGCGCAGGGGCATCGTCTTTCCGATGTCGCGGTGTTCTATCGGACGCATGCGCAGTCGCGTGTGATCGAGGAGGTGCTTCGGGGGGCGAACATCGCCTACCGCATCGTGGGCGGCATGCGCTTCTACGATCGCGCCGAAGTGAAAGATGTGCTTGCCTATCTTCGTGTCATGTCGAATCCGGCCGATGACATGAGCCTGCTCCGGATCATCAACACGCCGTCGCGGGGTATCGGGAAGACCACGATCACGCGACTGCTCGACATGGCCGCGGAGCAGGGCAGGGGCCTGTCGGACATGCTCGAAGACCCGGACACACTTGCCCAGTTCAGTACGGCAGCGCGCAAGCGCCTCGGGGGGTTTCAGGGTCTGATGGGGGAATTGCGGGACTTCGCGGCTTCCGGGGCTCCTCTTGGCGAGATCGGGGCCGAGGTCGTCAATCGGAGCGGCTATGCAGACGTGTTGCGCGACGATGATAGCCCTGAGTCCGACGCGCGGTTTCAGAACCTCCAGGAGCTCGTCGCGTCGATGGACGAGCATCAGCGTGAGCAGCCGGACTCGACGCTGCCTGAGTTCCTCGAGAACGTGACGCTGCACACGGTTGCCGACGAAGAGTCAGAGGGCGACCGCGTGACGCTGATGACTGTGCATGCGGCGAAGGGCTTGGAGTTTCCGGTCGTCATGGTGACGGGTCTCGAAGAGCAAGTGTTCCCCTTCAGAGGAATCGACCCGTGGGAAGACCCCGACGAGCTCGAGGAGGAGCGCCGGCTGGCGTACGTCGCCTTCACACGAGCAGAGCAACGTTTGGTCCTCAGCTTCGCGGCCGTTCGCCGCATCTTCGGTCAACAGCGGGTAGGCATCCCCTCGCGTTTTCTCACGGAGCTTCCGAGCGAGGACGTCGAGTGGATCGGTGGGCGAACCAGCTCACCCTCTTCATCGCATGCGCCCGCGCACGAAGAGCGCCGTCACGAGCCCGACCAGAGTTACGTGGACTATGGCGAAGGTTCCGACCTATCGGATCTGGAAGGTCTCCGTCGCGGCATGCAAGTGCGGCATCCGAAGTTTGGGGTCGGTGAGGTCAAAGAGGTGAGCCCCGGCTCACCGCCCAGGGTCGCCGTTCGATTTCCGGGCTGGGGGACGCGAAAGATCATCGCGTCGTATTTGGAGCCGGCATGAGGCCGAGCACCACGACCGGGGCCTCGGGTCGGGTCCCCTAGTCGGATTTGGTGCTGCCCGAGGCACTGCCCGGGGTGCTGGATGTACTGGATGTACTGGATGTACTGGACGTACTGGACGTACTCGAGGAGCCGCTCGAGGAGCTCGAGTCGCTGCTCTTTGCTGGACTGCTCTTCTTGTTGGAAGGGCCCGAGTAGAGGTCCGACTCCCAGCCGCCGCCCTTCAGAATGAAGCCGCCGCCGCCGATCATCCGGCGAGCCTTGAGCTTGCCGCATTTCGGGCACTTCTTGACCGGCTTTTCGGTAATGCGCTGTTCGCGCTCGAACTCGTGGCCGCAGCCGTCACATGCGTAGTCGTAGGTAGGCATAGCGAAGAATTGAGCGTCAACTTAAGCGGCGGCGCGGCGGTGTCAAGCTCACCGCTCGCGGCGCTTGAGCTCCTCGAGGGCCTCCTCGAGCTCCGCCAGCTCCTCCTCTTCGTACTCCTCGGAGGTGGCCACGCGGGCGCTTACCGTCGGCGGCTCAGGCGGCAGGACCCCCATCTTGCGCTTCAGGGCTTCGAGCTCCTGGTCGGCGCCTGCGGTCGCTTCGAGCTCTGAGAACCGGTGCTTCAGAATGTCGCCGGTGTACTGCTCGGCCACCTCTGCTCCCGCCTCGGCCTCCGCCTCCATCTGGTCGATCTGCTCGGCCATCCGATCGAAGGTCTCAAAGGCGCTCGCATCCGACAGGCCGCTCATCGTCTCCTGGATGCTCTTCATGGCGTCCGCCCGACGCTTGCGAGCGATGAGCACGTTCTTCTTACGCTGCGCTTCGCCGATCTTGGCGTTCAACGCCTTGAGCGCAGTCTTGAGCTGGTCGGTGAGCGTCTTTTGGCGTTCCCATTGCTCTTGGTACTGCACTGCAATCGAATCGTGCTCCTTCTTTCGAAGAAGCGCTTCCTTCGCCAGCGCGTCGTCGCCGGAACGCACGGCGAGCATCGCCTTCTGCTCCCAGTCTTGTGACTTCTTCGCTTCCGCGTCGAACTGCTTGTAGAGCCGCTTCTCGTCGGCGATCGCAACTGCGACTTGCTTCTTTGCTTCGATGAGCTGCTGACTCATGTCGACGATGACCTGATTCAGCATCTTCTCCGGGTCCTCGCTCTTGTTGATGAGGTCGTTGAGGTTGCTCTTGATGAGTTGCGCGAGTCTGCCGAGGAATCCCATGGCTCTGTCCTTTAGGTCGTCACCCGGAGCTTAGTCAGCTTCTCGTAGTGATTCGCGAGTGCCAAAGAGAAGTCGTCGAGCACGGCCTGGAGCTCGTTGTAGTCGAGGTTTTCGAGCTCGAGCGTGCACGTGAGCACCACCGCATCGTCCGAGATGCCGTACGAGCCGTGTACTAGGTCTGATGCATTGAGGCGGAGCAGCTCCTCGAAGAGCGCGCCCCTGTCGCCGATCTCTCGAAGCTCGAGCACCTTGACTCGAAAGAGGAGGAGCCCACCGGCAGCCTGGATGGCGATGTGCTCGCCCAAGCTGCTGTCGCGGACGAGCCACATACCCTCGTCACCAACGACCTCGTAAGGAACCTGCGCGCGAGCCAAATACGATTCGATGTCCTCGCGCGTTCGCATCGCTTACTCGTAGGCCTCGTCCAAGCCGCTCGCGAGCTTTCGCGTCCACAAAATCGCGTCTTTTCGGCTGCCATCGCTGTCGAGAAGCGCCTTGGCGAGCAGACCGGTTTTCCGGTATCCGGCTGCCACGAACGCGGTCGCCGTCTCGAGGTTGTCGAACGGAGCGAAGGCAAACGAGGAGACGATGCCCCGCTCTTGCAGGTCGTCGCCGAGGACACGAAGCGCAGCCGTGACGGCTAACATCTCGTTCTCGCTCGTGGGTATCCGAAGGATCTCGATGAGGGAGTGACCGAAGCAGTCCTGGAACTCGGCCGAGATGTAGTTTGCCTTGCTTCGCTTGAAGCTTGCGTCGAAGTAGATCCGCTGTGCGTCGCGCCCGAACATGTCGAACGAGCCGAAGGCGGGTCCTTTTCGCCAGGCTGCATCACGAGCGGCCAGCGCGTCTTTCTCGGTAGCCGGACGAACCGAGGCGCCTTTGATCTTCTCGGGGATGTCTTTGGCGGCCCTCTTCGCCGCGTTGATGGTTCGTTCAGCGTGCTTGGCGTCCGCGTCACTGACCTCGATGGAGGCGGTCTTGTCGCCGATCACGCAACCACACAAGTGACCGTCGCTGCGCTTGTAGAAGCCAGGGATCGTTCCCTCGCGTACGAACCCGACGCGGGTCCACGAAGAGACTTCGTCTTTCTCGACCAAGGTGATCACCTTGGCGACGTTCTCTTGTGTTGCGACGGACTGGATGTACAGACGCTTCGCAGGAAGCGCGCCGGCTCGAAAGTCCACCACGCGGATCGATCGCGTTCGCCGGTTGAGCAGCAGGCAGAGGTAAGCGCTATCGCTCCGGAAATAGAGCTCTTCTACGTTTGGCTTCTTCTTGGGTCGTTTAGCGGCAGCAGCTTTCGCTTGGACCATGCGTCAACACCTTGAAAATACTTTAGTTTTCAGAACGAGCCGCAATGTAGTGTGTCGATCCCATCGTGTCAAAAGGAAGGGGCAGGTCCGCGCTTGCGAACCTGCCCCTCCGAACTGCCCCGGTCGCGCTTACTTGGCTGCGAGCGCGGAGTCGATGGCTGCCTTGAAGGCCGCGTAGGGCTGTGCACCCTGAAGCAGCTTCCCGTTGATGAAGAATGACGGCGTGCCGATCCGTGCACCAGCCTTGGTCACAGCCGCCATGTCTGCGTCGACCGCCGCCTTGTGCTTCCCGGAGTCGAGGGCCTCCTTGAAGGCCTTCATGTTGATGCCGCCCACCTGTTCGGCGAACTTCTCGAGGTTCGCACGGGTGAGCGCCTTCTGGTTCTGGAAGAGCAGGTCATGGTACGCCCAGAACGCCTTGTCTCCCTTTTGCGCAAAGACCTCGCGCGCAGCCTGAGCGGCCGGTTGCGCGTCCTTGTGGAACGGCAGCGGGTAGTCACGCCACACGATCTGGACCTTGTCGCCGTATTCTTTCATGACCTGAGCGATCGTCGGGTTCACCCGGCTGCAGAACGGACACTGGAAGTCGCTGAACTCCTGGATGACGACCTTGGCCTTGGCGGCGCCCTTCGTCGGAGCGTTCTTCGGGAGCGGGATGTTGTACACCTTGTTGGCGTCCGGCTTGGCGGCTGCGGGTGCAGCTTTCGGTCCGGTCTCGCCGTTGGCGATGGTTGTCTCGTAGACCTTGCTTCGGGGCGTGCCCTTCTTGACGAGCTCCTTGGCTTTGGCGAGCTCTTCGTCGATCAGTGCGGTGAAGGCCGCGAGTGGCTGCGCACCGCGGAGGTTGCGGCCGTTGATGAAGAAGGCCGGGGTCCCGCGCGCGCCGAGCGTGTTGGCGAGCGTCTGCTGCTGCTGAATCGTCTTCGCGTACTTGTCCTCGGCGAGAGCCTTCTTGAGCTTCGAGCCGTTGAGCCCTAGCTCCTTACCCCAGGCCTCGAGGTTCTCGGCCGTGAGCGCTTTCTGATTGGCGAACATCTTCTCGTGCATCGCCCAGAACGCCTTGTCGCCCTTCTGCGCGTGCGCCTCGAGACCGGCAGTGGCTGCTGGCTTCGCGTTCTTGTGGAACGGCAGCGGGTTGTTCATCCACACGACGCGTACGTCCTTGCCGTACTTCTTTTCGACCTCCTTCATGGTCGGCTCCACTCGCCCACAGAAGGGGCACTCGAAGTCGCTGAACTCGACGATGGTGACGAGTGCGTCGTCCGGACCCTTCTGCGGCTCGTTGCCCTGAAGCGGCACCTTGTAGACCGCCTTCGGATCAGGCTGACCCGGTCGCGGCTTCTTGTCGGCAGGCTTCGGAGCGGCAGGCTTGGTGAGGCCGTCCTTCGTCACCGTCGCGTAGATCTGATTCTTGTTCACGCCTTGCTTGAGGAGCGCTTCGGCCGTTGCGAGCTCTTCGTCGATCACCTTCTGGAACGCGTTGAAGGGCATGGCGCCGCGAAGCTGACGGCCGTTCACGAAGAAGTACGGGGTGCCACGCGCGCCGAACTGGTTCGCGACCGCCTGGTCGTCGTCGACGAGCTTCTTGTGCGTGCCTTCGTCTAGTGCCTTCTTGACCTTGTCCATGTCGAGGCCTGCCGCCTTGGCGTACTCCTCGAGTTGGGCGCGGCTCAGAGCCTTTTGGTTCGCGAAGAGCACGTCGTGCACTTCCCAGAACTTGTCGTCGCCGCCCTGCGCGTAGGCCTCCATCGCGAGTGCTGCTGCGGGAGCCGCATCCTTGTGGAAGGGCAGGGGGTTGTTACGCCAGACGACGCGAACCTTGTCGCCGTATGTCTCCTCGACCTGCTTCATCGTCGGGAGGACGCGTGCGCAGAAGGGGCATTGGAATTCGCTGAACTCCACGATCGTCACGAGTGCGTCTTGCGGGCCTTTTTGTGGCTGCGCGCTCGTGACCGGAACCTTGAAGCGCTCTACGTCGCCAGCGACCGCGACGTCCGCCGCCGCCGCCTGATCAGAACCCGCCTCGGCGGACCCTTCCGTCCCCGAACGGGAACCGACGACGTGTCCCACCATGAAACCGCCGATGGCCATGACGATGGCCAACAGTACAGATGAACCTTTACTCATATTTCTATCCTCGCGCCGCTTCTACGCGGCGAGCTAAAAAACAAACTCACGTTCGAGATGAACTAAACGAATGCCGCGACGGCCGCTCCGAAGGGAGCAGCCGGTGTCAGCGCGGTGGTCGTTCGACGCGTCGTGAGTGTTCCGCCTGGGGATCGCCTTCTGCCTCGATGTCCAAGTGGACAGCGGTGCGGGGTGGCGCGCCCCAGCGAAGTGCTTGAGCCCAGCTCATCGCGACGGGCACCAGCGAGTGCACTGCCGTTCCGTGGGTGCTCGCGGGCATGCATCGCGGATCGTCGCTTCGCTCGCACCAGAGGGGAGCGGCGGGCTCGTCTCGAATCGATGCGCTCTCGACACAGTCCTCCCCGGAGAGCTGGCCGCACGCGCAATCGGAAGCGTACGCGGACCCAGCGTCCAACAGCAGCAAGGCTCCGATGGCCAGCACGTGGAGGAGAGTTTTCATCAAAACGAACCCACAGCTTACCGCTCGACCAGTGACCTGCAAGAAAAGCCGTTCTCGGAGCGACGACGGGGGGTGAAACCGGTGGTGCAGGATGTCGGATGATGGGAGAGGAGAGAGTACATTGGAGTGGTCGGTTTCACCCCCCGTCGTTCAAGGGGTCAACGTCGGCTCCATGGCTTCTATTCCATCATGGAGGAAGGTTTCGAAACTCTGTTCGGAAAGCCGGGGATCGAGCTGGTAAGAACCTCCCGAAGCCTCTCCATGTTTGGAGCCTGCGTAGCCGCACGCCCTACGTAAACCAGGCTTTGAGGGAACCATTGCAGGAAGTCCGGGTTCTTGCGCACCCGGTCGATGAAGATGAATCGGCCGGCGTCTTTCAGCTTCCGGTGAAGCGTCACCCACCAGAACTCGCGACGCAGCGAGGCCGCCTCGATTCGACGCAGTGCGGCATAGCGCGCGATCATCGCATCTTGAAGCTCGAGGTCGAGATCCACGTAGGAGTCGCAGAGTAGCGCGACGAGATCGTAGACGCGCGGGCCGATGAGCGCGTCTTGGAAGTCGATGACGGTCAGCTCCCCTTTTGGCGAGACCATCAGATTCTTGGATTGGTAGTCGCGATGGACGAATCCGTACGGCATGTCGGCGATCGCGTCGACGATGCTCGCGAAGGCATGGTCGAGTGCGCGTCGACGATCGCCGGCGAGCGGTCCTGTGAGGGCTTCGAGGCCCCACTCCCGAAAGTGCCCGAGCTCCCATTCCAAAAGCTCGCGGTCAAACCTGCGTTGCGCGACGATCGACGACGCTGGGATGTCAGCCGTGCGTTCGTGAAGCTCCGCGAGGAGGTCCACCGCACGTCCATAGAGCTCGGGCCATTCCGATCGAGGCGTCCGAGATAGCTCGGCATGGAAGGTCTCATCGCCCAGGTCTTCGAGAAGAACGACTCCATGCGCGAGGTCTTCCGCGTAGACCTTGGGCACGGGCACACCGCGCTCGGCCAACAGCTCGCCCACCTCGAGAAACGGAAGCCGATCGATATTGGGCTGGGCGCCTCCTTCGTCGCTTCGCTGGGCGTCCTCCGGCAGCTGCATCACGATGAACGTCTCTGGCTCTCTCGTGTCGGCGTCGCATAGACGTCCCCGGAAATAGAGCCGGGTGGAGGCATCGCCTTTGAGCTTCACGAGCTCGACTTCCGGTGTCGGTGTGCCGTAGAGCTCGGCGAGCGATCGTTCGAGAACCGGGGTGCTCATGTGCGGGTCAGCCTACGTCACTTGGGCGAGTTTGGAAAAAGAGAGGTATGGTCCGACGCATCGATGACGGAGTCGTCTGCCACGGGTCTCGGGACCATCCTCGCGGATCGCTACGAGCTGGTGTCCGAGCTTGCGCTTGGGGGCATGGGTACCGTTTACCTCGGGGTCGATCGCACGACGAATCACGAGGTGGCGGTGAAAGTGTTGCATGCGCAGCATCTCGCCGATGACGCCATGCGACGGAGGTTTCGGAGAGAGGGCGCGGCGCTCAAAGCGCTCGACCATCCGGCTATCGTTCGCTTGCTCGAGCTCGGCGTCGATGAGACGGGCGTCGTGTATCTCGTGACTGAGTACGTGGAGGGCGAGACACTTGGCGAACGACTCGAAAGCAAGGTCTTGTCGCTCGTCGAAGCCGACACGCTGGTCGAAGCGATGTGCGGCGGCGTCGGCGCGGCGCACGCGCACGGCATCCTTCATGGGGACCTCAAGCCCGCGAACGTGCTCTGGGCGGCTACCCCGCGCCTGGTCGACTTCGGCGCCTCCAAGATCCTCGGTCTCGACCGCCTCACCGCAACAGGTGAGATCAGCGGTACTCCGGCCTACATGGCGCCCGAGGTGCTCACGGGAAAGTCCGACGTCGACGAGCGCATCGACGTCTACGGTCTCGGCGTCCTCCTCTACGAGGCACTAAGCGGGAAGCAAGCGTTCCGCGATACCCATGTTGGCCGGCTTCTGATGAAGATCGATGCGGGCGACTGCCTCCCGCTCGATGCGGTCGCTGATGTCCCTTCATCCGTCGCTGAAGTCATCGCCCGCGCAATGCATCGGCTCAAAGACGAGCGCCACGCTTCGGTGGCCGAATTCCGGAGCGCCTGGCGGGGCGCACGCAGCTCATGAACGACTACGACGCCATCACCGACCTCTGCGAGCGCGTCGGGATCGACCCTCCCGAGGGCTGGGCCGGCTACTTCGACCTCGCGAAGCAATGGGGCGCGCGCACCGATCTCACCTCGGCGCGCACCGATGCGGAGCTTGCGGAGATCCTGTTCCTCGATGCGGCGTTCGTGATCGCCGCCGAGTGGTGCGGAGCGGGGACCTCGCTCGTCGACGTAGGCGCCGGAGTCGGTGCACCCTCCATTCCCATCCTGCTCTCCGACGAGTCGCTGACGGGGACGCTCGTGGAGCCGCGGCGAATCCGAACGGCCTTTCTCCGGACGGCTGCGGGCGCCCTCGGCATCGGCAGGCGTACGCGCATGCTGGAGCAGCGAGTCGAACCAAAGCGGCCTGAGCTCGAGGGGGCGCCCTTCGACATCGCATTGTCGCGCGCCACGTTCTCCCCGGCGCAATGGCTGCCGATCGGAGCACAGCTCGCCGAGGAGGTTTGGGTGCTTACAGCCGGCGCCGAGCCAGAAGCCTCCGCCGAGCACGTCCTCGTGCGCAGTCTGAACTACAGCGTTCCGTCGAGTGGGGCACCGCGAGCGATACTCGCGTACCGCTGAGCTATCGCCTGCGCCGGGCGGGGATGATCTGAATTCGGCGTCGCGTGCCTTCGCCTTGCGACATGGTGCTCACACCTTCGAACTTCGCGAGCGACATGTGAATCACGCGGCGGTCGCGGGCGTTCATCGGCTGGAGTGTGACGACCTTGCCTTCGTCGAGGGCGCGTTCGGCCTGACGCTTGGCCATCGACACGAGACCGTCGTCATGACGCTCGCGATAGTCGCCAGAGTCGACGACCACGTGGCGTCGGCCCTCGGGGAAGCGATTGACCATCTTGTTGATCAGGAACTGTAGAGCGTCGAGGGTGGCACCCTTCTTTCCGATGACACGCCCGGAGTCCTCGCCCGTCGCGTTGAGTTCGATCCGCTCGTCGTCCGCACGGATTTCGACCTGAACGTCTAGGTCCATCAGGTTGATCAGCTCCTCGAGGATCTCAGCGGCTTCCTCGGCCTTGCCGTCACCTGCGAATTGGCTTGGGTCTTCCGGGGCGTCCGCCTGATCGAGAAGCAGTGCGCCATCGCGGGGCTTGTTCTTAAGCTCATCCACGTCGAGTCCTCTTCTTTCCACGGGACTTGGCCCGCTTGGATGCGGCGCCCGTATCGGGTGAGGCCGCTTGATCTTCGTCACCGCTATCGTCGCCATCCGAGTCGGTAGCGAGGAGAGGCGGTCCTTGGTCCATTCTCCAGTACATGTATCGCTGCTGCGTGATGCCGACCGCCGAGCTGGTCACCATGTATAGGCAAAGACCGGTCGGAAGGAGCAGCATGAAGAACGTCATCATGAGGGGCATCGCGTAGAGCATGACCTTCGCCTGAGCGGCATCCATCTGCACCGGGGTGAGCTTCTGTTGCACGAACATCAGCCCACCGAGCATGATCGGCAGCACGTAGTACGGATCCGGTGAGGAGAGGTCGGCCCACCAGAGCACGAACGGTGCGTGATAGAGCTCGATGCTCGTCGACAGAGTCTGGTAGAGGGCGAAGAAGATGGGCATCTGAAGCAGCACCGGCAGACAACCCCCCAGAGGGTTGACCTTGTGCTTGCGCCAGAGCTCCATCATCGCGGCGCCCTTCTTCTCGCGATCATCTTTGTAGAGCTCGTTGATCTTGTCGATCTCGGGCTTGAGCGCCCGCTGCTTCGCCATGTTGCGGAACTGCGGGATGACGAAGGGCAGCAACAACACGCGCACGAGCAGTGTGAGCAGGATGATTGCGAATCCCCAGTTGCCCACGAACCCGTAGATGGCGCGAAGAAGCCAGCTCATGCCGCGGGCGATGAAGCTGAACCACCCGAGGTCGATCACATTGGTCGAGGCGTGCCCGAATGCTTCGAGCGCGTCGTGGTCCTTCGGGCCTGCGTAGACGCCAGTTCGAAAGGTCGCTGTATCGCCTGGTTCGAGTTCCGCCGGCGCGTACACGAGCCTGGCCTCGAACAGGCTTCCATCGGGGTCTTCGACCGTGCCGCCGCGATCGGTGGCGAGAAGGTCGCATCGCTCCGCCGGGCCGCCGTCGGGCGCCGCGATGATGGCGAAGTAGACGCTGCTGAGAGCGACGAACTCGACGCCCGGGCCGTAGCTCTGCGCTTGAAGCGGACGCGTCTCGTCTTCACTCAGGAGGCCTTCACGGTCTTCGCGGACCGTCTCCTCGCCGTACTGGCAAATCCCGTGGCTGAGCGCGGGGGAGGGACGGCCGAAGAAGCCGCCTTTTTCGTCTTCACGTCGAACGTAGTGCCCCGAGGTCACCGAGTATCCAACGGACCTCCGATGCTCGCCGTCGTTTCGCACCTCGACCGTCGAAGAGAGCTGGAATGGAGGGTCGACGAGCTCCCATGTGCGCGTGACGGTTACGCCGTCGCCGGCCCACTCGAAACGGAGGCGCTCTTTCGAGGACTCGGAAAGGGTCCAGAGGGCGTCGGCTGGGATCGCTACACCGGAGAACTCCGGCGCGATCGGCCAGTACCATTCCTTGTCAGTGGTGACGAGCTCGTGGGGTTCGCCTCCCGCGTCGAGATAGCGATCACCTTTGACCTCGAGGCTGACCATGGCCGTGTTGAGGTTGGTGAACGAGGCCTTGATTAGATCGCTTTCGAGATCGTACGTCTTCTGCGAGGCGGCCCGGCTCTGAGCGTCGACGGCAGCCGCGACGGGGGCCGTCCCGGGCTCCTCTGCTGTGGTCGGTGCTGCTGCTTCGACGGCTTGGGTCGGGTCGGCCTGGGCAGCTGCGCTCGGTTCCGGCGCTGGTGTCGGCGGAACGAAATACTGGTAGGCGACCAAGCCCGCTAGACCAAGGAGCGGCAGCATCATCAGCCAGAGGGGAGGGGTCTGACGCTCATCCATGGTGTGCCTCGTGGGCGCAGGACCGATGTGAATGCTCAGCGTGAGGCGGTGGGTCGAACCCGCCGGGGTTGAACGGGTGGCAGCGGGCGATGCGCTTGAGGCCGAGCCAGGTGCCGCGCCCAGCGCCGAAGCGCTCGATGCATGTCGCGGTGTAGTGCGAGCAAGACGGCTCGAAACGACACGAAGGCCCGAGAAGCCGTGATAGCGTGAGTTGGTAGAGGCGGATGCAGAACAGAAGGGCGGCGCGGATCATCGCGAGGCCTCCGCTCGGAGTTTTCGCGTGGCCCGTTGGAGCTCGCCGAGCGCGGTGTCGTAGTCGATCCCGGCGGCGTTACGTTTCGCGATGAAGACGATGTCGTGGGACTCGGGGAACAGCGAACGATTGCGGCGAAATACCTCGCGCACGACCCGCTTGATGCGGTTTCTCTGTACGGCGGTTCCCACTTTCTTCGTCACAGTGATCCCAAGTCGCGTGTTGTCTAGTTCATTAGGTTGGACGACGATCAGGAAGTGGGGAGTGTGGATGCGTCGCCCACTGAGCTGTACTCGTCTGAACTCGTATCGTTTCTTGAGTCGGTCGGCGCGCGCAAACCGCTGCGCGCCACCGCTAGGAGCCCCCGCTGATCCGGTCACCGGAGGCATCTTCGCACGTATTTCCGCTACTTTTTGTAGCAGGAGACAGTGAGGCGCGTGCGCCCCTTTCGGCGACGGGCGTTGATGACGCTCCGGCCGCCTCTGGTCTTCATACGCGCGCGGAACCCGTGTGTCCGAAGACGGCGCTTACGATGTGGTTGATAGGTCCGCTTCACTGCCAATGCTCCCGAGGAATAAGAGGGCGCGAAGAAAGCACGAGGCCGGGGGGGTGTCAAGTCGCCCCGGTTAGCTTCGGAAGCGCGGCGAAGGTCCTGATTTTACAGGGCTACTGGCCATAAACCCGCGTCTCGGAGGCTGGTATAGCGCCTATGACCGACGATGACGTGATCCAGGACCCGGATATCCAGCATGGAGCCGGCCGCCACCAGTCGTCCGGTTAGCTCGAGATCCTGGGGACTCGGCTCCGGATCACCGCTTGGATGGTTGTGGATGAAGATCGCCCCCGAGGCGGATTCCGTGATCAGAAAGCGCAGCACCTCGGCCGGGTCCACCTGGCAGGCGGTCCGGCCACCCCGCGCGACCTCGCGCTCCGCGCTCGGACGGTTCTTCGCGTCCACCGAGATCACCAGAAAGCGTTCGACCCGGCTGCCGCTGAGGGCCCGGCCGTAGCGGGAGAAGACCGCTTCGCTACTGGAAAGCGGGGTGGATTGGTTCTCAGGCGGGCTCAGGGCACGGAGGCCGGCCTCGAAGGCGGCGGCCAGCCGAGCGGCCTTCGCAGGCCCGATCCCCGGAATGCGAGTGAGCTCGACGAAGCTCATCCGCCGCAAGTCCCAAAGCCCCCGCGTCTGCTCGAGGAGCCGAGCCGCGGCCAGCGCCACGTCCTCGCCCGCCCGCCCGGTGCCGAGGAGCAGGGCGAGAAGCTCAGCGTCAGAGAGGGCAGGCGCCCCACGAGAGGCGAGGCGTTCACGAGACCGGTGCATGGGTTTCCGGGATGCAGGCGGCGTGCCGGGTCAGGGTCAGAAGATCTCGCGGACTTGCCGCCCCCAAACCGGCGAAACCACCCCCAGCGCCAACACCCGATACACACGGAGAATCCGTCGCGACGCCCGTGCTCGCGAGCGGGCCCCGCTCGCGAGTACGGGCGTCGTGACCGGGGGCTCCGTGTGCCCTTATTTCTTGAAGAACTTGCCGAAGATGCTTGGGCGCTTGCCTTCGCCTGGGCGTGGCGGCGGGGCGCTGCTGCGGCCGCGGGACTTTCGCATTTCGCCGACCCGGACCTCGCGTAGTGCCTCGAGGTTCTTCGGATCGAGCTTGATCACCTTCTTGAAGTGCTTGTGGGCCTTCTCGTGATCACCCATGCGCTTCAGGAAGTGGGCGCGCGTGAAATGGCCTTGCACGTGATCCGGGTTCAGCTTGAACGTCGCTCGAAGCAGGTCGCGGATTTCGGTCGCGACCTCTTCTTCCTCGACGCCGTCTCGAAGAAGCAGGATCCACGCCTTCATCGCGGGGTAGTCGGCTTCCTTCTTCACGACCGCCATCGCGCTATCGCAAATCTCGATCGCCTCATCGTACCGGCGCCGTTTCACCAGGATGTCGACCTTCTGAAAGTTGATGGCAGCCTCGACCATCACGTTGAGCTTTCGCTCGGATTCGGGCGTTCCGCCGCCCTGCATCACCGTCTTTTGGTAGTCCGCACGCTTCTTTGGGTCGCTCAAGGTGTCGTTCGCGACGGTGAGCATGTGGAAGACCTCTTCGACCCAGGGCCGAAGCTCGTCGAGCTCGGCGGGCAGTCGGTCCGGATGCCACTTCTTCGCGAGTGTCATGTACTTGCTTCGGATATCGTTACTCTCGGTCGACTCTCTGGCCCCGAGCATCGCGAAGTAGTTCTGTCGATCCATCATACCGATGATGCGAGAGACTTCGTCCCAGCGCTTCGTGTGTTCTTCGCTGAGCCCCTCGGGCGCTGGCGGCGGCAGATCTCTGGGCGCGACGATTTCGCCCGACAGAGTCCTCGCCGGAGGCAGGTTGCTGAGCGAGGTCGGGAGCACCGAATCACCACCCGGTAGATGCGAGTCGCGGGCCCTCGGCGGAGAAGAGCTTCGTCCGCGCTGCGGAGGAACGCTACCGGACGAGCGGGAGACACGATCCGGTGGCGTCGACTTCCGCAAGCCGTCCGACGACGACACGGCCCTTAGCTTCTGCTGCGAGACCGGGCGGTACACCTCCAAGCAATCGGCGATGGCCAGGAGATAGATGATTCGCTGTGCGACCTTCCGGTCACCGAACTGCTCGATCAGAATCGGTGCGGTTGCTGGCTCGGCGCGCATCAGCTCGACGAACGCCATCTCGTTCGACTGAAGGCCCAGTCGATTCACGACGGCGCCCTTCTTGATCCTCTGCCGCTCGAGCCCGAGCTTGCGAATCACCCGGCTGACGGCGTCCTTCGGAAGTTCGGCTCGAAGGGCTGTGGCAATCAGCGCGAGGATGTCGACCTGGCCCCGGAGTGTGCCTTTCGCATCACCGATCAGATCCGCCTCGTAGAAGGCGTATGGGCTGTTGCGCCGGGGGAAGACATTGAGGAGCGCCCGCTGGAAATCCGCGGCGGGATCGAGGAAGCGCCCCGATGCAGGCACGCCTGATCGAAACAGGATACGGTCTTGCCCCGGTCGCTCGTCCTCCGGCCAGATCGCGAGGGTCCCAGAAAGGCCCTTCTTCTGGATCGAGAGAAGTACATGCCCGAACGGCGTCGCACTCAGAGTGCCTTCCGCCAGGGGCTTTGGGACAGACGATGTCAAAGCTCGATGCTCCAAGGAATTACAGGGTGACATATCGAACGTGCCAGTGACAGATTCGCGCCAGCCGGCCGGCCCGGAAATCATGGATTTCAAGCAGTTCGGGGCGGCGCCCCTGATAATTTCATCAGTCCGTGATCGTCCAGCCCGTGCCGTCCGCCCGGTCGAGTAGCTCGACGCCCTTGTCCGCGAGCTCGTCTCGAATCCGGTCGGCCTCTGCGAAGTCCTTCTCGCCGCGGGCTGTGGCGCGCGCCGAGATGCGCTCCTCGACCCAGGCTGCGTCGATGCCCCGGTCGCTCGCGCGGCGGTCCCGAATGCGAAGAAGGATCTCGTCCGCTTGCTGGGCGCCGACGCCGAGCTCTTTGCCGAGCGCCTCGAAGCCAGCGTTCGCCGCATCGACTGCTGCGCGTGAGGCCTTGCCCTTCTTGCGCATGGCCTGATCGCAGAGCTCGTTCACGCCCTTGAGGAAGTCGGCCAGCTTGGCAAGCGCGACCGGCATGTTGAGGTCATCGTCGAGCGCTTCTCGGAGTGCCTTCTGGAAGCCCGCGAGCTCGGCTGGGGCCGCGCCGTCGCCTTCGACGATTCGTTTCGGCGGTAGGTCTGCGAGTCGCTGCTTGGTCTTGTAGACGTAGGCCACACGTCGCTCTGCCTCCTCGAACTGAGGAAAGCCGGTCACGTTGCCTGCATCGTCGAGCGTCCAGTCGAGGTTGAGCGGGGCTCGATAGTGCACCGTCATCATGAAGTAGCGAATCGCCTCTGGCTCCACGCGGTCGAACAGGTCTCGCGCCGTGAAGAAGTTGCCGAGGCTCTTGCTCATCTTCTCTTTGTCGACTTCTACGAAGCCGTTGTGCATCCAACAACGCGAGAAGGGTTGTCCCGTGGCGGCTTCGCTTTGAGCGATTTCGTTTTCGTGATGCGGGAATACGAGATCGAGCCCTCCGCCGTGCAAGTCCAGAGTGTCGCCAAGGTGCTTCATCGACATTGCGGAGCACTCGATGTGCCAACCGGGTCGGCCGAGACCCCACGGGCTTTCCCATCCCCACGCACCTTCCTCGCTCCTCTTCCAGAGCGCGAAATCGGCAGGGTGACGCTTGCGGGCGGTCTGTGCACTGTCGAGTCGGTCGCTCGCGCCAACCTTCATCTGTTCGAGGTCACGATGGCTGAGCTTGCCGTAGTCGGGGAACGACTCGACCGAGAAGTAGACGTCGCCATCCGATGCGTACGCGTGCCCGCGATCGATCAGACGCTGTACCAGCGCGAGGATGTCGTCGAGATGCGTGCTGACGCGCGGTTCTACGTCCGGGTCGAGGTTGCCGAGCCTGTGCATGTCCTCGGCGTAGGCTTCTGCGAATTTGGCGGCTAGCTCGGTGGGCTCGATGCCGACGTCCGATGCCCGTTTCAGGATCTTGTCGTCGACGTCGGTGATGTTCCGAACGTAGGTCACACGGAGTCCGTTCGCGCGAAGGTGGCGGACGAGGACATCGTAGACGACGTAGCAGCGCGCATGCCCGAGGTGGGCGTAGTCATAGACGGTCGGCCCGCACACGTAGATGCGTGCGTGGCCGGGGTCGGCGGGCTTGAAGGGCTCTTTTCGGCCGGTGAGTGTGTTCTGCAGGCGGACGGTCATGACGGCGCAGTTGGAGCACCTTCCGCCCGAAAGGGCAAGGTTGCGCGGTTGACCCCGTCCGGCGGACGGCTAGAACCTCCGAAATGCTGAAGATCTTCGAACGCACCGAGCCCGGATATGAAGAGACGCTCACGTCTTTGAGCCGGCGTGGTGATGAGGATCTCGCTCGCGTCGAACCAGACGTGCGCGCCATTCTCGATTCGGTCCGCGAGCGGGGTGACGAAGCGGTGCTCGACTACACCGAGCGCTTCGACGGGAGGCGGCCGGCGCAGCTCGTCGTTCCCCGGGAGACCTGGCTCGAAGCCGCCCAGCAAGTCGATCCTGCCGTCCGGGACGCGTTGGAAGCCGCCGGCGAGCGCATTCGTCGCTACCACGAACACCAGCGCGATACTGGGTTTCGCTACGAAGAAGGGGGCATCGAGCTCGGCCAGCGGGTTCAGCCCGTGGCCGCTGCGGCCGTGTACGCCCCGGGGGGCAAGGCGCGCTACCCATCCACCGTCTTGATGACGGCCATCCCCGCGACGGTTGCGGGCGTCAAGCGCATCGTTCTCGTCACGCCCAACCCGACTCCAGAAATTCTGGCGGCTGCGGTCGTCGCCGGGGTCACGGAGGTGGTCGACGCCGGCGGGGCCCAAGCGATTGGCGCGGTCGCATACGGCACGGAGTCGGTCGCTCGGGTCGACAAAGTCGTCGGCCCCGGCAACATCTACGTCGCTTGCGCGAAGCGTCTGGTCTTCGGTGCGGTCGACATCGATTCCATCGCAGGGCCCAGCGAGATCCTGGTGGTCGCAGACGATGGTGCAGACCCCGAAATCGTTGCGGCGGACCTTCTTTCGCAAGCAGAGCACGATGAGGCAGCCTATCCGCTGCTCGTTACGCTGAGCCGCCCCCAGGCCGACGCCGTGGCGGCCGCCTTGGGGCGCCAGCTCGATGCGTTACCGCGCAAGGCGATCGCTGGCGAGGCGGTTCGGAACAATGGCTACTGCTTCGTCGCGGGCGACCTCGAGGAGGCCGGCCGCGCGGCGACGATATTGGCCGCAGAGCACTTGAGCCTTTCGGTAGCGGACCCCGACGCGCTGCTTCCTCGGATCGGGGCGGCCGGCGCGATCTTTCTCGGCTACCACACGCCCGAGGCTGCCGGCGACTACGCGGCCGGACCGAGCCACGTCCTTCCCACCGGGGGGGCCGTGCGCTTCGCATCTCCGCTCGGCGTTTACGATTTCGTCGTCCGCTCGTCGCTGATTCGCTATTCGCAGGCCGCGATTACGGCCCAGGCCGACCTGCTCGAAGGCCTGGCGCGTCTCGAAGGACTCGAGGCGCATGCACGCGCCGTAACGCTTCGACGAGTGGATTGAAACCGATGCTTGCCGCTTCGTCGCCCTCCGAGTACCCATCCCCCGTGGGGCAGGCCACTTTGGAGAAGCGACTCGCGCGCGAGATGGGGCGCTGCATCGCCGACTTCGAGCTGATTGAGGCAGGCGATCGCATCATGGTCGCCATCAGCGGCGGGAAGGACAGCTACACGCTGCTGCACCTTCTCGAGCGCGCCCGGCAGCGCGCTCCTGTGCCGTTCGAGATCATCGCCGTGCATCTCGACCAGGGTCAGCCTGGATATGACGGCAGCGCACTCGAAGCGTGGCTTCAGCGGCAGGGCTACGAGCACCACATCCTTCGTCAGGACACCTACCAGCTGGTCACCAAGCGCATACCCGAGGGAAAGACCTATTGCAGCATGTGCTCTCGGCTTCGACGCGGGATTCTCTATAATGCGGCCGAGCGGTTCGGGTGCACGAAGATAGCGCTCGGCCATCATCGCGACGACACCATCGAAACGCTAATGCTCAACATGATGTTCAATGGCACCTTGAGCGCAATGCCGGCGAAGCTCCAGAGTGATGACGGTCGAAACACCGTCATCCGACCGCTCCTGTATTCCTCGGAGCGAGACATCGCTGCCTATGCGGCCGGGCTCGATTTCCCAATCATCCCCTGCAATCTCTGCGGCTCGCAGGAGAACCTCTGGCGGCAAGAGATCAAGCAACTGCTCGATGGCATCGAGCAACGGGCTCCACAGGTTCGAGAGAGCATGCTCGCGGCATTGAAGAACGTACACGAGTCACATCTTCTCGGGACGAGTCAGCCTTGATCGCTCGCATTACGCCCACAGTCGCTCTTCTCGTCGCGCTAGGCATTGGTGCGTCGGCCTCCGCGCAGGGCATCAACATCGAGCGCTTCCGCCCCGCCCTCGACCGCTTCGGGTTCTTGGGATTCAACGGGAGTGGCACTCCGGGCCACGGGCGATGGAACCTCGGTTTCTCCACCTGGTACTCGAATCGACCGCTGCGGGTCATCTACGACGATGGCGTCGTCGATCAGGTCATCGACAATCGCATGACCGGTGATCTATTCGCCGAGGTCGGTTTGTTCGGACGCTGGTCGTTGGCCCTCGAGGTACCTCTGGTGTTCTACCAGAACGGAGATGCCAGTCGTCCGATCAATGGGCGCACTGACTTTTCCGGCTTTGCACTCGAAGATCCGCGCTTCACGACCAAGATCCGTTTCTTTGGAAAACCGACCGAGACAATTCAGGACAAGCCGGACGGGCCCGGGATGGGGCTCCTGCTCACGGTGCCCATTCCAGTCGGTAACGAAGAGCTCTATGCAAGCGAAGGGCAGTTCACCTTCGACGCGCAGCTCTTGGCTGACTTCCATCTGCTCGGGACGGGCGCCGGTGCCATGCTCGGGTGGCGGTACCGGGTCAACGAACGCACGTTCGGAAGAGACACGCTCGGGCAGGAGCTTCAGTATGGCTTCTCGATCAAACCACCGATCCCATCCGTCAACGATCTCTATGGCTTGATCGAGATTCGCGGCACGACATCGTTTCGCGGCAGAACGACCAACACGCTCGAGGGCGATATTGGCGTCCGGTGGACTGCGAATCACATCACCATGACCGCGGCGTTTGGCGGTGGCTTTGTTCGCGGGCTCGGTCAACCACGGCTGCGTGCAATCGTGGGTATCGCCTGGTCGCCTCAAACCGATGACCTCGATGGGGACGGCATCCCGGACTCTCGCGACGAATGCCCGCGCCTTCCCGAAGACATGGACGGCTTTGAGGACGAGGACGGTTGCCTGGACCCGGACAACGACAACGACTTCATCCCCGACGTTGACGACAAGTGCCCGAACGAGGAGGCGATCGAGGGAAGGGACGCCGATGAGGACGGCTGCACCGACCCGGAGTAGGACGCCGGCGTTCTTGACCGTGCTGTCATTGACCCTGGCTGGCTGTACCCCGCAGGGCGACCCAGGCATCGGGGCAGTCTTCTACGACGACTTCGAGCGTTCACAGCTCGGCGCGAGCTATCGGAAGACCGGGGGAGACTGGCGTGTCGAGAAAGGTACGCTGCACGTGCAGGGGGCGAAGAACCATCCGCTTTGGCTGTTGCGGACCCTCCCAAGCGACGTCCGGGTCGAATTCGACGCCCGGAGCGAGAGCCCCGAGGGCGACATCAAGGTGGAACTGTTCGGCGACGGGGCTTCCTACGCCAAGACCGACCAGTACGAGGCGACCAGCTACGTCATCATCTTTGGTGGCTGGAGCAACTCCAAGAATGTCCTAGCTCGAATGGATGAACACGGGGAAGACCGCGTCGAGGGAAAGCCCCGCAAAGTCGTGCCAGGACGCACCTATCACTTTGTGATCGAGCGGGTCGGTGGCACTCTTCAGGTGTGGGTGGATGAGCAGATTCTGGTCGAGATGGAGGATCCGGAGCCCTTGGCAGGCCGCGGTCACGACCATTTTGGGTTCAATAATTGGCAATCCGACCTCTGGTTCGACAATTTGAAGGTCACGCCGCTCTAGCGGCCAGGTCATGACGCCGAAAGAGTTCGAAATCACGCTGTCTGATGCGGAGGTGCAGCTCTCGCGCCTCAAGCACCTCTACGAGCAGTGGTTTCAGGGGATCGAGCGCATCGAGCCACACATCCCTCGCAAGCAGCTCGAACGAACGATTCACCTGCTTCGCAAGACCCAGCCGCGCAACACGGCGATGCGCTTCCGCTTCCAGACGCTCTTGCAGCGCTACACGACCATGCAGACCTACTGGCGACGCATCGGCCGGCAGATCGAGGAAGGCACCTACCGACGCGATCTCATGAAGGCGCGTCAGCGCCGCGATGCCTTGAGGGCACAGCGCGCTCAGGAACGCCTGCGTCGTAGCAGCAGCCCGCTCGAGCTCGACCCCAATTCCGATGTCAACGTCGACCGGCTGATCGCGCAGGCTAGCGATAGCGTCGATGAACTACTGAAGGCGCCGAAACCAAGTGCTGCTAAGTCGGCGCTCGATCTCGACGAGTCGAACCTCTCGATGAGACCGGCACCACCGGAGCGCCCTGCGGCGGGCACCGAGACAGTGTCCGCCAACTTTGGCAAGCCGAGGTCACGTCGACCTGCCACCAAGCGCAATGCCCCGAGCCCACCGCTGCAGCCCAGTCGAAAGACGGCGCCTCCCATTGCGGCGCGAGCCAAGGGTCCGGGTGATGCGAGGATGCGTCAGATCTACGAGAGTTACGTCGACGCCAAACGTCAGAACAACGAGCGCACGGACCGCATCGACTACGAAACCGTCGCGAAGAGCCTCAAGAAGATGGTTCCCAAACTCGATCGCAAGCACAAGGGTAAGCGGATCGATTTCACGGTCATCGTCAAGGACGGCAAAGTCGGCATCAAGCCGGTGGTGAAGAAGTAGGTTCCGGCTCGCGCAAAAGCGGATGGGTCGCGTCAAGCCGATCGTCGATCGCTCGGAGAAGCGGGCCCAGCGTGCTCGTATCGAGGGCGCTGATCGGTACGCCCCGATTCGCCAGCGTCGGCTGTGGGGTCTCGAGTCGATCGCACTTGTTGTAGACGAGAACCCGGGGGATGCGCTCGAGGCCGAGATCGACGATGAGCTTCTCGGTCGTTTCGACGTGCTCGCTTCGGCATGGGTCCGATGCGTCGATCACGTGGAGCAGCAGATCGGCGTCCTGAGTCTCGTCGAAGGTCGCGCGAAACGCAGCGAAGAGATCCTTGGGCAGGTCGCGGATGAACCCGACCGTGTCGGTCACGATGACGTCGCGCCCCGAGGGAAGGTGGAGCGCGCGCGAGCGCGTGTCGAGGGTCGCGAAGAGCTTGTCTTCGACGATGACATCGCTGCCGGTCAGCGCATTGAGGAGCGTGCTCTTCCCGGCGTTGGTGTAGCCGAGGATCGCGACGGTGGGCGTGCCCCTTCGCTTTCGCCGTGAGCGGCGTTGCTCCCGTTGCCGCCCGAGTTGTTTGAGCTGCGACTGAAGCCGTGTGATTCGCTCTCGTGCGCGCCGCCGGCCTACCTCGAGCTTGGTCTCACCCGGACCCCGTCCGCCGATGCCGCCAGTCAAGCGTGAGAGGGCGTCGTCTCGCTGTCCGAGGCGTGGGAGCAGGTAACGCATCTGCGCGAGCTCTACCTGGAGCTTGCCGTCGCTGCTCTCGGCGCGCTGCGCAAAGATGTCCAGAATTAGTTGGGTACGGTCGATGACCTTCAGGTCGGTCATCCCCGCGATCTTGCTTGCCTGCGCAGGGCGGAGGTTTTGATCGAAGATCAGCGTCTCCGCATCGAGCTGCATCGCCCGGATCACCACGTCTTCGAGCTTGCCTCGGCCGAGCGCGTATCGAGGATCGACGCGGTCGCGAACTTGAAGGATGCGATCGACCACCTCGACGCCCGCGGTCCGTGCCAGCTCTTCGAGCTCACGAAGCGAGTCTTCGGCCTTGCCGGAGCTTCGCTTGTCGCAGACGTGGACGAGGATCGCACGGCCGTCCTTCGCGCTGACGCCCCGTGCCCGCGCGGTCCGAGCGAACTCTTGCTCGAGCGTGGCAATGATCTCCGCAGGGTTGTCGCGCGCCTTCGCGTAAGGGATCGGGCCGAAGGTACGGAATGGGGGCTCGTTCGTCTCTTCGAGCGAGGGGAAGTTGTGGCCGTAGTACACACAGAGGGCGCGCTCTTCCCCGGGCGCGAGGCAGATGGCCACCACCATGTCGAGTCGAAGTCGAGTGAGGTCGACCAGGTCGTCTCGGCTGAGCGGCTCGTTTCGAAGGTGTGTGTGGATTAGGCGAAGACCGCGGAGCCTGCCCGCTCCTGCGCGAAGGCGGCCGACGTCTGGCAGCATCAACTTCGAGGCGTCACCCACGATGACGTGGTGGACTCGACCGCCGCGGTCGACGAGGACCCCAACCTGGCGACCCGTCGCATGGGATACTCCGACCAACGCGCGGGTCAGCTCTGTTGTCGTCAGCCGGTCGAGCGGTACCCGACGCCGATAGATACGCTGAAGCGCCTTGGTCTCGGACGGGCTCAGGCCGCTGGTGTCACCGTGAATTTCCATGTTTAGCTCACCATACCGAGTGGTGCGCCTCGACGACGCCAAAGGAGCCAGTGATGTCGCGGCCACAGACTCGGTCGGCGAACCGGCCATACGGCTGCACGAAGTCCGTTCGCACGAGCCCAAAGTTGCTGTGCTCCTCGCGGGCGCCGAGTGGCTCGAACTCGAGGTCTACGTCGTCTCCTTCGAGGCTCACGATCCGCCAGACCGCCATCGAGCCGAATCGAGCGCCCGCCGAGCTCGAGAGAGCCCGAGACGGGCCAAGCAGCGGCCTTGTGGGTATAGGCTACGCGGCCCGGTCCAAGGCGATGGAGCATGGCCAAAGAATCGCGACACTCGATGTGGGCGCGGCCGCGAAGACGTTCCGAGCCAAGCGGGATGTCGAGCGCGAGGTCCCATCCGTTGCGGGCCGTGATCGAGACGTCGGCGCTTCGGCTTTGCCACCGGGTCGTTCCTGCGACGGAGCTCGGCGCCTCTTGAAGTGGATGCGTTGAGGTCATACGAGGTGCGAGAGCCGTTCTTCCACGGCCTTCGCCTGCGCGTGGTGTAGCGCGTTTTCGATCGATACGGGAGGGGCCAGCTTCGTCGTCTGGCGACGCAGCTGATCCGCGCGGGCCCGTGCCTCTTCGAGGCGGGAGCGAAACGCGCGGCTGCGTTCCGCTTCCTTGGTGAGGTTCTCGCGGAGCCGTCCTGCAGCGTCGAGGTCGGAGCATACGAGTAGAAGGTCACAGCCCGATTCGATCGCGAGCACACCTGCCTCCTCGATTGGGTAGCGATCGCTCACGGCCTTCATCTCGAGGTCGTCGGAGAAGACGGCGCCGTCGTACCCGATGTCCGTCCGGAGCAAGTCGTCGAGCACCCTGCGTGACATCGTCGCGGGGACCCCCGGGTCGAGGGCCTCGAACACCACATGGGCCGTCATCAACGAGGGCAGGCGGCCGACGGCGGCCCGGAACGGAGCGAGCTCCACTTCATCGAGTCGGGCGCGATGATGGCGCAGGGCGGGGAGGGCGAGGTGGCTGTCGAGGTCGGTGTCGCCATGTCCTGGGAAATGCTTCCCGCACGAGAGCACTCCGCCTGCGTGAAGCCCATCGGCGAAGGCGAGTGCATGTTGAATGACCAAGCCCGGTGTGTCTCCGAACGAGCGGTCGCCGATCACTGGGTTGTCCGGGTTGGTGTCGACGTCGAGCACTGGAGCAAAGTCCAAGTTGAAGCCGAGGGCGCGTAGCTGTCGTCCAAGCGCGCATCCTGCATCTCGCGTCAGATCGACGTCTCCTGCTCGCGCGAGCGATCGCATCGGTGGAAGTCGCAACACGGGAGGACCCAGACGAGCGACGCGCCCGCCCTCTTGATCGACGCTCATCAGAATCGGAAGCGATGCCTTGCTTCGCTCGTTGCAAGAGCGGATCGCGGATTCGACCTGTTCCATGTCGGCGATGTTTCGCTTGAAGAGGATCAAGCCGGCTACCAACTCGTCTTCGATCCATCGCTGCAAGCTCGGTGGGGCTTCGAGGCCATCGAAACCACATACGATTACCCCGCCCGCTGTCGTTTCAAGCTCGCTCATTTTGTTGGGGGACGGTAGCATCGGTCTTACATTGCCGTTAGCAGCCCTTGTTGCTATGAACTGGTCACAACGTCACGGCCCCCGGTTTTTTCAGCGGGGCCATTGGTAATCGATGAGCCGAGTTATAGATTCCGACTTCGGTCGCCGGGAGGACGAAGAGCGAGACGAGCTCGCTGAAGACCCTCCCGAGCCGATAGTCTACGCACATGAAATCCCGCGCCGCCTGGTTGATCCAGATGCGGCAAAAGTCATTCGTCGTTTGAACCGACACGGACACACCGCCTACTTGGTCGGCGGCGGCGTCCGTGACCTGATGCTCGGTCGCAAGCCCAAGGACTTCGACCTCGCGACGAGCGCTCGTCCGTACGAGGTCCGCGACTTGTTCCGAAACTGCCGCGTCATCGGCCGACGGTTCCGCCTGGCGCACGTCTTGTTCTCGGGCGGAAAGATCATCGAAGTCGCCACGTTCCGTCGCGATCCGACCCAGGACTTCGAGATCATCAAACCGAAGTTTGCAAAGGAGATTCCGCTCTGTGCGGGTCCCGAGCCCGTGCGGCTCATTCCCTCGAAGAGCGCGAGCACCGAAGGCGACGATGCCGACTTGTTGATCACCAACGACAACGTCTTCGGTGAGCCGCACGAGGATTCGATTCGTCGCGACTTCACGATCAATGGCTTGTTTTACGATCTGGAGCGCGGCGAGGTCATCGACTTCGTTGGTGGTGTGGCCGACCTCGAGGAGCATCTCCTTCGTACCATCGGAGACCCCAACGTTCGTTTTCGCGAAGATCCCGTGCGAATCCTTCGAGCCATCAAGTTCAGCGCCCGCCTCGACATGGGCTTGGACCCGGAGGTGTACGACGGCATGGTTCGTCATCGCGGCGACCTTCGCCGAGCGGCTGCACCGAGAGTCCTCGAGGAGCTGCTGCGATTCCTTCGCGGTGGCGCCGCTCATCGTTCGATCTTCCTGACTTGGGATGTCGGCGTCCTGAGCGAGGTGTTGCCGGAGGTCGCTTCCTTCCTCGACGACGATCTAGAGCGCGCGGAGCTCACGTTCGGCCGCCTGAAGGCGATTGACGCGCTAGCCGCCGAGGATCGGCTCCCCAATGACGCCGTCCTTTTCGCTGCTCTTCTCCTCGGTCCCATCGATGAAGCGATCGAAGGTGTGACCGACGTTCCTGTGGCGTACGAAGAGTTCTTGCACGAGCTCTCCCTTCGTCTTTCGCTTCCACGACGCCTCAAGGACCGGATTCGTCTGCTCACCATGGCGCAGCGCCGGCTTCGCACGGGACGCATCCAGTCCATCGCCCGGCGCGAATACTTCCCGGATGCCGCCACCCTCTTCGCCCTCGATTGCATGGCTCGCGGGGAAGAGCTGCCCAAGTGGGCGCGCGAACCGGGTGATGCGGTGTACGATTCCGAGCCTCGTACCCGCCGTCGTCGTCGTCGCCGTCGACCTCGGAGCTAGTCCATACGGTCCACGACGAGTTGGAACGCGCGCTCGTCGGAGCTTGGTTCATCAGCGTCCGGAAGCCCACTTCCAAGTTGAGTCACCACGAAGAGGACTCGCGCCGTGTCTTCTCGTAGCTCGATCGGGAGATAGGCTCTCGGCGTGATGGACGTGCTCGGCGCATCGATACGATCGAGCTCCGTTCCGCGCGAGTCGAGCTGGATGGCTACGAGCGACCAGCGAACGCCAAACTCTCCTCGCAGCCAAGCACGAAGGCCTTTCGCCTCCGTCCAGGCCGGCGCGTCCATCACCAGGTACGCGCTTCCGAATGGGCGTAGTGGCTCCGCAGCGCTCACCTTGCTTGGGAGCCGTGTCATCTTCTTCGTGATTGGAACTCTCGCATCGCTGTCGATCGCGTCGAGGGCATGGCCTGCAGGCTCGGTTCTTCCGATGAACCAGCGCAGTACTGCGAGGTCCACGATGTTGTCGACCAAGCGGTCGCCGCTCATCTCGATCGCGACCTCGAAGGCCGACCACAAGTCGGGCTCTGCGCGAAGGCCTTCGCCTTCCCAGGTTCTCTGCCGGGCCAAGTCCCAAACATCGCGAACGAACCGCGTCGACCCCTCACTGTGTCGCGCGGACAGGTACGCGAGGAAAAGGGCGCCTCCCGCGCCGTCGTGGGAAGCGTCCGAGATCCAAGACCGGAACGGCTCGGCCTGCTGCTCCGGCACGGCATCTTCACAGCCGAAGCGCCCGGTGAGCTCCCAAGCGAGCCATGCAGCGGTTGCTCGCCTCCACGTCCTTGCTTCCGCAGGGTCGGCACTCAGGAGCAGGGCCTCTGCGTATGCGGCGGTGACGCAGGCGTCCAGCCACTCCGTCGGCGTTGCGGGATCGACGACAGCGAACACGGATGCCCGGTCGAGGTACGTCCACGGCACCAGCCCATCCGAATACGCGGCGGCCGGCGAAGACGTTGTCATGTAGAGATCGATTCCGGCATCGCCGCCGAGCAGGCCGTCCTGGACCGGGGTTGGCCAGCCGAGGGTCGCGAGGCGAGCGCGAGCCTCTTCGAGGGCCCCGAGCGCACCGGCAATCCGATCGTGCGGGACGGAAGGGTCCGCGTGCACCGACAGCATCGCGCGGGTGGATCGGAGCGTCTCAGTCGCACTGCGAGGCCGTTCGAGCCAGTCTGGCACAGGGGTTCGGGGCCCTGTCCAGACCCGTGAAGTCATCGCAATGATCGCCTCGGCCATCCCGTCCGCTCCGAGCGGATCGCCCTCCGCCTGCGCCGTTTGCGTCTGCAAAGCGAGCAGCAGGGCGATGCAAACGAGAATTGATTTCACCCATGGCATTTGACACGATCGGGCAATACCTTCTACATCCAGGCTGGAGGGGGACATATGCACGACGGCCGTTTTGATCCTAGCGGCTTCTACGAATTCAACCTGACCGGAGGCACCGTGCGCACGCGCGGCGGCGAGCGGGTCGTGATGTTGAGTGAGGGCGTCCTGTCGGCGCTTGTGGAAGCGGCTGCACGCGATGGGGACCTGACCCCTCTGCGGCGGCTCGGAGAGCTGCTTGGGGAGCAAGTTCTCGGCGGGCTGGACCGGCCAGCTTCGGTCTTGTCGGCCGAAGCGGTCCTTGGTCACACGTCCGCGATCACGGCGCTCTTTGGCTGGGGACGTCTCGCCTTCGAGCGTTGGGGCTCTGCCTTGGTGGTCATGCTTCGCGACAAGCCCGAGCTCGACGAAGATGAGCTCGGAGCAGCGGCACTCCTCGGCGGAATGTTCTCGGAGATCTCGCAACGCCAGGTCTCCTGTGTTCCTACCGGTGACTCCAAGTTCATCATGGTCGACTTCGAAGTCGCCGAGACCGTTTGGGGTTGGTACAAAGACGGGGCGGACTTGCCCGCCATCGTGGGCATGCTCGACACGAAGAGGGCGTCATGAGCAATCGCGAAGACAGGCTTCGATCTCTTCTCGACAAGGTGCGTGCCAAGCGCCCTGAAGAGCGCACCACACGAGCCGCCGATGCGCTCGAGCGCATCCGAACGGCTTCTGGCACGACGGCCGCTGCTGCTGCGGCGGTCCAGAGCACGCCTCCCGTGCCCCCTTCGGTCCGACCGACGCCGGTCCCGAGTTCCTTCCCGACTCAGGCCGCGCCAGAACCAGCGCCCATGTCGCGCGCGCTCGAGCCGATTCCTGAGCCGCCAACGACACCGGGCCTCGAGAGCCCGACGCGCTACTCCTCGCATCCGCCCGAGGTCGAGCGTCCACTCTCGGTGCAGCCTCGGGGACGCTCCGTCCGCCCTTCGTCGGGCTCCATCCCGGCCGTATCCGGCTCGCGGCGCCCGGAGCCGATTCGCCCGCAAAGCGTGGCGCCGAGTGGGCAGCCGGTCGTCTATGCGACGGATCCGCCCGAGTTCCCGAGGCCCAGTACTTTCGGAGAACTGCTCGAGCTCACCCTGTCTCTTCGGCCGCGCTAGATGCTCCTCGTCGTCGATGTCGGCAACACGCACACGGTGCTCGGCCTCTACGACGGGGAACGGCTAGTCCACGACTTTCGTATCGAGACTTCCAAGGGTCGAACGAGCGATGAGACGCACGTTCTTCTGATGAATCTGCTGAGTCTTGCTGGCGTGAAACGTACCGACGTTCGCGCCAGCATTCTCGCGTCGGTCGTGCCCTCGTTCAACGACACCATAGTCGATGCCGTCGACCGAGCTTTCGATCACGAGATCATGGCGGTCGGACCTGGCATCAAGACGGGCATGCCGGTTCTCTATGAAAATCCGCGAGAGGTGGGTGCCGACCGAATCGTCAATGCCGTCGCAGCGTACGAGCGAATCAAGGGCGCGGTCATCGTGGTCGACTTCGGAACCGCGACGACTTTCGACTGTATCTCCGGGAAAGGCGAATACCTCGGAGGCTCGATCGCGCCAGGCATGCAGATCAGCGCGAGCGCACTGTTCGCGCGGGCAGCCAGGCTTCCTCGGAGCGAGATTGCCCGGCCACCCAAGGCCATTGGGCGAAACACGGTCCATTCGATGCAGTCGGGGATCGTCTTCGGCTATGTCGGCCTCGTAGACGGGCTCGTGAGGCGACTCATGAGCGAAATGGGAGAAGACGTATCGGTCATTGCAACCGGCGGTCTAGCGTCTCTCATCGAGCCGGACAGTGAGACCATTCAAGAGGTCGACGAGTTCCTGACACTCGAAGGCCTGCGCCTCATCTACCTCCGCAACACCTAGGTCCGCATGAGGAGCGCCATGGCGATGACGCTGATGGCGACCACCACCGCGGCGAGGCCGTACACCGCCAGCTCGCTTCGCCCCAGCTTCTGGGCGGGCTCCGAGGCCGAATGCTCCGAGGGCCGAGATGAACGAGGTCGCGAGGGCCTCGATTCCCGCGGTGGCGGCTGACTGGGGATTTCTCGCGGAATCGGCAGGAGGTCGATCCGTTCATCCGAACCTTGCTGAATCGCGTCGAGTTGGGCTTCGAGCTGGTCTGCCGCGCCCGGTCCCGCCTGCTCCGCGAGCATGCTCCGTGCGAAGCTGGCAGCGTGGCGTGCGGACATCGTGTGGGCGACCGGGATCCCGACTTCGATGGTCAGACGGTAGCCGCCGAGGTCGACGAGGTCGTGTGGACGGAGCGTCTTTGCGCGCCCCGGTACCAGCGGAGTTTCGTTTACGCGTGTGCCGTTCGTGGACCCCTCGTCGAAGACGACGTAGCCAGCCCCCTCCGTGCGAATGCTCGCGTGGGTCCCGCTGACCGCCGCATGCGGAAGCTGAACATCCGCACTGCGTGAGCGCCCGATCACAACACGAGACTGCGCGAACTCGTAGACGAAAGTCGATGCTTTCGTCGTCGGCCAAAGCGATTGAACCTTGATCCGGACACCCATCGAAGCGGGCCAAGACTGCTTCCGCGACACCAGTCGGTCAAGGAATCGGGTTGCAGAAAAGTGGACCGTCGCCACGACTTTTGGGACCAGTCGAGGTGGCGCGGCTTGCCACTCGCGCTTGGGAGCAATCGATGGATACATCAGCGGGATACTATCAAGCACCTCGGCCGCCCCGCGTGCCGCTCGACGAGGTCTTGATCAAGCTCCATCCTGAGGGCTTTCACGAAGCGTTCGACGCGGACGGCATCAATGTAGGTTCGGGCGGGATCTCGATGCGCGCATCTGTCCTACCACAGGTCGGCTCGACGCTTCGCTGCCATCTCGACAACCCTGCTGGAGACGAGGCGATCGAGATGATCGGTCGCGTCGTCTGGGCTCACGATAGCGGAGAGCATGCCGGCGAGTTCGGCATTCGCTTCACGCATCTGTCGAGCGACGACCAGTTGCGGATCGAAGCGCTGATCCAGCGTTGGGGCAGGGCGTCTGCGAGCGCGCCTAGCGTGCGCCTCCAACTCGGCGGAGTCGACTCGTCGATCATGGCGGAGATTCACACCGAGAGCGATGATTCGCTCACGGTCGAGCAGCCGCTTCCGTTCCTCGAGATTGGAAGCCCCGTGCGAAACGAGAACAGCGGGCGTCGGGGGCACCTCGAGGCGGTCGAGCTCCGCATGGACGCGGAAACGCCCCGCCTGGTGCTCAGCATCGGCTACGAAGATCTTTCTCCGGAGCGCGAGTCCGGGGTCGAAGACGCCGCACGCGATACGCTCCCCGATGAGCCTCCGCTGGTGCGCGCAAGCCGCCCCTTGGCGGAACGGGCTCACGACACCCCGCGCGTCGTTCGCTACGACCACGAAGCGGAGCTCTCGGCGACCCAGGGCGTCGCCGAGCGACTGCGCGCCTATGCCAAGTCTGCAAGCGATCAAATCGCGAGCACGGTGAGCGGCGCGAAGAGTTCGCTCACGGAGGGGCTGGTGCCGAGCGCCGGTTCAAAGGTCCGAGAGTTGGTCGCTTTGCTCCTCCGTTTCATCGGCGCACTCCGTGCCCGCCTAGACGAGGACAAGCCGCGCCGCCAGCAGGTTCCTCGAAGCGAGGCTGCCCGAGCGCATCTCAAGAACACCCGTCGAAACGGTCGGCGCTACCTGCTCCTCGTCGCGATGGTGGCTGGCATCGTGAGCGCAGGGTGGGGCATCTTTCTATGGGCTGCCGGCGAGTCGGCGCAGGAAGCACCTGAACTCGGTGAGCTCGAGGCCGCCGCAGAGCCCGCCTCGACCCCCGCACAGACTCCGACGCCAGCGCCAGCGCCGGTCGCGGAACCCTCGCCAACGCCGAGTGAGGCGCTTGCGTCCGTCGCGCAGGTAGCCCCCCCAGCGCCCGAGAGCGTGAAGGGGACCTCCTTTGGAGCCGACTCGGTCGCCCGAGGCGAGACGTACGTCCTGCGTATGAGCAACCCGGTTGGCGAGATGGACGGGATCGTCGAGGAAGACGGCTTCTCCGTTACGATTCCAGGAAGCCTGTCGCTCTCCCGTGCCGGACCCATCGCGTCTTCGCATCCGGACGTCGAGCATGCGAGCATCCTCAACCGAGGCGATTTTTCAGAGCTTACCGTTCGCTTCGTCGCGGGACGGCGGCCAGCCTACCGTGTCGAGGCACGCGGACCGGCCATCCAGCTCACGATAGCTCGCTAGGCCCTACCGTGTTCGTGCGATTGGCTTGAAAAAGCGCTGTGAGTCGCGCTCGACGTAGAGGAGTGCTTTGCCATCTTGCAGCGCAGCGCGGATCTCGGCGATCGACCGGACCGGTTTTCGGTCAGCCTCCAAGATGATGTCGCCCGGTTGAAGGCCGGCTCGGTCGGCATCGGAGCCCGGCTCCACGCCGCGAACGAACACTTCCCCGTCCCCCTCGTATCGGAAGCGTTCGCGAAGACGCGGGGTCATTTCCTCGAGCGCCAGGCCCAGCATTCCGCCTTCCTGAGCGTTCGCGTTCTTCGACTCAGCGCGGTTCTCCGAGGGTCGCTCTCCGGTGACCACGGTCAGCTTCTTCGTCTTGTTGCCGCGGAGCACGTCCACGCGCAAGCGCTCGCCCACACCATGCCGAAGGACAGTGCGAAGCAAGTCATGCCCTTCGCCGATCTTGGCACCGTCCACGGACGTCACGACGTCCCCCGGCCGCATGCCAGCTGCGTCCGCTGGTCCCTTCGGCACCACTCCGTTGATGAGCGCGCCGCCCTCGAAGCTACCGCCGAAATGGGCTGCCAGCTCGGGCGTGATCTCTTGAAAGGAGACACCTAGCCATGCGCGCTTCACCTCGCCGCTCTCGATCAGCTGGCCAGCGACCCGCTGCGCGATCTCCGACGGAATCGCGAAGCCGATTCCGGAGCCTCGGCCGATGATCATGGTGTTGATGCCAAGGACTCGACCTTGAAGGTCCACCAACGGACCTCCGGAGTTGCCGGGATTGATGCTCGCATCGGTCTGAAGATAGTCCTCGATCTCGTTGGCGCCGATGCCTCCGCGGCCCTTCGCACTGAGGACGCCCGTGGTCACCGTGTAGTCCAGACCGAATGGCGATCCGATCGCGATCACGAACTGACCCACTCGCGCCTTCTCGGATGAAGCGAAAGAAGCCTCGGGCAAACCCTTCGCGTCGATCTTCAGCATCGCGAGATCTGTCGCTTCATCGTTTCCGACGAGCGTCGCCGAGTAGCTCTTGCCGCTCCTCAGGCGCACGTCGATGCGCGTCGCCTGCGCTACGACGTGATTGTTGGTCAGGATATACCCATTCGAGCGGAGGATGATTCCCGAGCCCCCACCTCGCACGATTCCCCCGCGACCTTGTCCCCCGAAGAAGAACGGAACCCCGCTGTTCTGAGGACGTGTGACTTCGACCTGGATGCTCACCACCGAGGGTGAAACCGATTCCGCGACGGTCGTTAGCGCAGTCTCGAATGCCATCGCGCGCGAGAGCGCCTCGTCCTCAGAGGCGGTTCGCTTTGGCGACGCAGACGCGGTTCCGATGGCGGTGATGGCGAGTACGGCAGCGAGGCCCAGGGCCGAGGGCTGCCAAAGCGGTGTTCGAGTCATCAACATGTCCTCCCTATTGCGCCGGTAACCCACGGAGCAACGGTTTGATTCCATCGGAACCCACAAAGGCAGAATTTACAGACGTTTACAGGTCGAGACAGGGCAGGGTGATCTGGACGCTCGTCCCGCGGCCCACCTCGCTCTCGATCTCGATGCTGCCCCCGTGACGCTCGACGATGCTCTTCACGATGGAGAGACCGAGCCCCGTGCCCTGACCGCGGCGCCGCGTCGAAAAGAACGGCTCGAACACTCGCTCGAGATCGGCCTCACCGATCCCGACACCTTCGTCCTCGATGCGAATCCGAATGCGGTCGTGTCCATGGAGTCTCGTGCTCAGACGAATGACTCCGCCTTCTTCGTTGGCGGCGTTGCACGCGTTCGTGATGACGTTGACGAACACCTGATGAAGCTGTCCGGGCACAGCGTCGATCTTTGGTAGACGCTCCCCGTAGTCACGCTCGACCGTCACTCTCGCTTCGCGCACGAGATGGTCGCAGAAGCCGACCGCTTCCTCGAGGACGTCGTTGATTGACAGCGGATGCGCCTCCTCTTTCGATGGGCGGGCGTACGTGAGCAGGTTCCTGGTGAACGACATGATGCGCTCGGTGCTGCCGAGGATTCGCTCGACTCGTTGGAGGTCCGATGCTTCGGCTCCGCTTCGAGCAAGCTTGCCGAGCAGGTACTCGCCGTACACCGAGATGCTCGTCAGTGGATTGTTAATCTCGTGCACGATGCCGGCTGCGAGCTGGCCAAGGGTCGCGAGCTTCTCCGCGTGCAGCACTTGACCTTCGAGCTCCCGGACCTCGGTGCGATCTTGACCGATGGCGATCACGCCCGCCGCGCGGCCTTCAGAGTCCAGGATAGGCGCCAACGTGAAGGAAAGCCGCGCGTGACCGCCTCCGGCTGCTGGGAGCCGGAGCTCGAAGGGCGGGACCTCTCGGCCACGCATCGCACTGACGAAGGCGGAGAGCACACGGGCTCGATCGCTCTGTCCGGCCAGCCGCAGCACGTCCTTACCGTCGAGGTCGGCCCGGTCGAGCCCCGTGATACCGAGGAATGCGCCGCTGACGACTCGAACGCTCCGATCTCGTCCAACCACCAGAACGGGAATATTCGCGTGTTCGAGGAGCTTCTCGAGGTAATCGCGAAGGTGGAGCGACTCTCGGCGAAGTCGGCTCGTCTCGAGCTGAGCGCTGGCCTGAGCTGCGGCGATGAGGAGCGCGTCTTCGAGTCGTGGTGGCAGCTCGGCTCCCCGGTCGAGCTCGGCTGCGATCACGCCGATGACCTCGCCCCCGATCGTCAGCGGTGCGTCGAGCCCGTCTGCGGGGTGGGTCTCATCTTGCCCGTCGACGAGCAGAATCGGCTCGTAGGTCCGGCGCAGGGTCATCCCCGCGGGTTCCCGGGCCGGTGGGCGGAAGCCCGCTCGCAGAAGTCCAGCTTCCGTGATGCACACCTCATCCGCTGCCTCGTGTCGTACGTGGTGGGTCGTCGCCTGAACGATCGCCACGCGGTCGATGCCTCGCGTCGAGAGCCGCATTGCGAAACGGAGCGCTGGGTAGAGCTGCTCGAGCGCATGCACGTGCGCGCGGAGCACCTTCTCGTCAGTCGCGAAACCTTGGATGCCGTCCTCCGCGCTCCGAAGTGTTGCGAGGATCTCCGGTAGTCCCGGGCGATCGTGTCTGCGCCTTTGCGATACGATCGAGTTCACCGCCGAGAAGCGCGGATCGAGGCTTTGGCGTCTCGGGGGGGTCTTCTTATGGGCGGAGTCGTCCATCGTCAGCCCTTCGCCTCTGAGTCGCTACTCGCGTCGGCTGCGCGATCCAAATCGAAGATCTTCTGGTGCCCGACGTAGGCGGTGGTTTCGTAGCGGGTGATCTTGCCGATCTTCCGAACGATGTCCGCCATCCGCTCCGCCTCGCGGATCAACACCTCGGCGGCTTTGGCTGCCGGAGAGCCCGGCTCCGACTGGCGCAGGAGCAGCTCGGCGTACGCCATCATGCTCGTCAGCGGCTGGTTCAGTTCGTGCGCGGCCGTGCCCGCGAGCTCCGCCAAAACACCCTGTTTTTCGGTGAATGCGAGCTTTTTCTGGGCCTCGGCGAGGCGCTCTTCCACGCGGATTCGATCTCGGAGGTCGGCGAAGATTAGAACGATGGCGGACGGCTCGCCCTGCTCGTAGATCAGCGAAGCAGAGAGCTGCACAGGGATACGTTCCCCATACACGTCCAGCAGATCGAGCATCGTCGGTTCGAGACGCCCGTCGCCACCATGCCCGGGTGCGACCAAACGTTGGAGCACGAGCTCGGATGAGGAGCGACCCAGCAAGTCTTCGAGAGTCACGGTGCCGATGACGTCCGCGACGTCCCGTCCGGATACCCGCTCTGCACTCGGATTGAACAGCACCACCCGGCCTTCCATGTCCGTCGCGACGATCGCATCGACGCTCGCGTCGATCAGCGACTCGAGGAACTCCATCGTCTTCAGAAGCTCGCGCTCAGTTTCGCGTTGCTCGGTGACATCCTCGAAGGTGATGACGGTGTGGCCTTCGGCTCCGATCAGTTTCGAGAAGGAGCAGCTGCACAGGATCTGCGAACCATCTCGGCGAACGAATTGGATGTCCATCGCTCGCGGATACTGTCCTTGATCGAGTGCTTGGCGGATGCGTGCCAGGTCCCGAGGTGCGACGACGCGATCGACGTCGTTCGCGGAGATGGTTCCGTCGCGATGCCCGACAATCTCGTATGCGCGTGGATTCGCAAAGACCATCCTGAAATCGCGCCCGAGCACGACGATACCGAGCGTCACGGAGGCAAAGGTCGTCGCGTAGCGTCGCCGAAGGTTTTCGAGGGGCGTTCGTATGAGCAGTCGCTCGAGCCGCGCACCAAGCTCCTTTGGCCGGAGCGGTCGAAAAAGGATGTCGTCCGCGGCCTCGCCCAAGTCAGGCGCACCTGTCTCGTCGAGAACCAAGAGGACAGGCTTCCGCCCCGTTCCGCGCCAAGCGGCTGCTTCGGGGTCTGCGCCGTCGAGCACGATGACCTCTTGCGAGAGCCCCTCTTCGGAAGCCTCGTTCGGGGCTCGCTGGTGCACTGACCAGTCCTCGCCCTCGAGCGCGTCGCGAAACTGCCGGTAGAGGTCTTGGTCGTTCGTGATCAGTGCCAGCGCAGGCATGTAGTAGCGAGCCTATCAGAGAGCACCGCACAGGTGGCTCTTTCGGGACGGGTGTGTAACCTTGCGCCGCACGGACGACTTGGAAAAGCCGATTGGCATCTTCGATTCGGGGTTGGGTGGGCTGACGGTCGCGCGAGCCGTGCGGGCGGCGCTGCCGTCTGAGCACCTCGTTTACCTCGGAGACACTGCGCGGGTTCCCTACGGCACACGCAGTGCCGAGACGGTCGTGAAGTACGCCATCGCCTGTGCCGAACGCCTGTTGGCGTACGACATCAAGCTGCTCGTCGTCGCCTGCAATACCGCGAGCGGCGTTGCGCTCGAGACGCTTCAGTCCCGGCTCGATATTCCGGTCATCGGCGTCATTCGACCCGGAGCGGCTGCGGGCGTACGGGCCACCCGTAGCGGCCGAATCGGAGTTCTGGCAACGGCCGGAACAGTTGCATCAGGCGCGTACGAGCGCGCAATTCACGCAGAAAACGAAGCCATCCAGGTGTTCGCCCAGCCGGCCCCCCTCTTCGTACCCCTCGCCGAGGAAGGCTGGGTCACCGGCGAAGTTCCCCGCCTCGCGGCGAGGAAGTACCTCGAGCCGCTCGCCGAAGTCGATGTCGACACCATCGTTCTCGGCTGCACTCACTACCCGCTGCTCAACGAGACCATCCACGACGTGGCGGCCGATCTGCTCGGGCACGAGGTGGTCGTCGTCGATAGCGCGGAGGCCACCGCCGCCAGGCTCGTCGAGCTTCAAGGCTCGGGAAGTCCCGTGCCGGCTCCGGATGGTGATCTGCGCATTTTAGTGACCGATCTGCCGGGTCAATTCGCTTCCTCGGCCTCGAGATTCCTAGGAAAAGGCGTCGACGGGCTCGACATCGAAGCCATCGACCTTTGAGTTTGCAAATTACAGTGTCACCAAGATAGTATGTAAATACTGATATGCGTGATCTGGGTGGAAGGGCCGTCGCCGCGAGTGAGCCGCCTTTTGGGGAAGAGAACCGAATCTTCGCCACCGGCGAGCTCCTGGATGGTGTTTACGAAATTATGCAGCTGCTCGGCCGGGGCGGGATGGGGCAGGTCTTCGAGGCCCACGACCATCTGCTGAACCGTCGGGTCGCCATCAAGGCAGCCTGGCCCAATCCCTTGAGCCCGCCGCTTCGGAACGAGGCCCGTGCGCTCGCCGCGTTCCAGCATATGAGCCTCGTCGGTGTCTACACGCTCGGCGAGCA
>Ga0316193_10000015_pt1 | contig 72299 bp, 64 predicted proteins | sample MerIslsedime2_MG_FD_207735 | JGI IMG/M metagenome (GOLD analysis project Ga0316193, IMG submission 207735) | Coastal sediment microbial communities from Maine, United States - Merrow Island sediment 2 | ecosystem: Environmental > Aquatic > Marine > Coastal > Sediment | place: USA: Maine... | reverse complement strand
CTGGATGGTGGGAACCGGGTCACGGTAGGGGTTGTCGGTGTGGGCCTGAAGGCCCAGGCCGGTATAGGCAAGGTTGGTCGGGTTGACCTCGGTGCGGACCTCGAAGTGACGCCCGTAATTGGTCTCGCGTACATAGCCGAACAGATCGACCACCTGCATCAGCGCGCCATCTTCAACCGGGCCGCCGGTGAGCTTGCCGAAGCCGTACCGCGCAATCTGCGCAAGCCAGGCGCGCCTTGCGGTTGCGTCGGATTGCACGGCGGTGAAATCCGCCTGCGGCACCACGGACATAAGTCCGGCATCCCAGGTCTCGACAGCCGCGGCCGTCCAGCCCTTTTCGCGCGGCTGGTCGCGGTCATATCGGGCCTGCATCAGCCAGTCGATATCGTAGGCAACGGTTTTCTGCTCGGGCGCGAAGGTCACGATCAGGCGCTCGCCCTCAACACGGGCGGCAGCGACAATGGTATCGCGCGCTATATCACGCAGGGTGATCAGCCGTTGCCCGTTCCCCGATGCCCGGGTCCCGGGATCCTGCGCATTGTCCCGCAGCCAGAGCGCATGAAACCGTGCGGTTTCGCCACACTCGCTGTCGAGGGTAATCCAGGTGCCGTCTGCGGAGATTTTCACGCCAGCCATTTTGACCTCATCGTTGCGATTAAATTGTTGCTTGCCTGTTGAAAGCGAAATCTCACATAACACAAACCATCACCGGACGGGCAGGTCATATTTGCTGCGTCTGAACTCAAATCCTGCAAACCGGGGACAGCAGCATGGCGATCAAGACGGCAATCATTGGACTGGGCATCATGGGACGCAGGATGCTGGAGCACATGTGCCTGCATGAGGGGTATTCGCCGGCGTTTCTGTGGGACCCTAACCCCGAAAACTGCCGGCTTGCGGCAATTGCTGCGCCGGGCAGCGAAATCATGGACAGTGCCGAAAGCGCGATCCGCGCTGCCGACCTGGTCTATCTTGCCTGCCCGCCGGTGCCCCGCAAGGCGTACGCGCTGGCGGCGGCTGCGGCCGGCAAGGCGGTGTTTCTGGAAAAGCCGCTGGGCGTTGATGTGGAAGAAAGCACGGACCTTGTCCGGCAACTGGCCGAATCCGGTGTCCCCACAGCGGTCAATTTTACCCAGGCCGCAGGGGCTGCCCTGACGCAAATCTCAGCCGCCGCGACATCCGGGGTGCTCGGGGATGTGGTCGGTGCCGACATCGTCGTGACCTATGCGAGCTGGCCGCGTGACTGGCAAAAGGCAGCAGACTGGCTGCGGTTTCGCGATGAGGGCGGCATGACGCGCGAAGTCGTTTCGCATTTCCTGTTCTTCAGCGAGCGGATTCTTGGCCCCTTGTCGCTGGTCTGGGCGCGGCCGTCATATCCAGCCGACAAGCTGCTTTGCGAAACCCACATGCTGGCCAGGCTGGAGGCGGCAGACGGTCGGCCCGTCACCGTCATGGCCAGTGTCGGCGGTGCCCAGCCTGACCGGCAGGAACTGACCATAAAGGGCAGCAAGGTCAGCCGCCGGGTAACGGATTTCTATCGCGATGCGGCGTCCGACGGCGGTGAATTTACGCCCGTTGACGTTGACCCAGCAGACCCTCGCGCAACCAGCCTGAAAGCCCAGCTTGACGATCTCCTGCTGCTGGTGAACGGCAAACCAAACCGGCTGGCAACGCCCGAAGAGGCCCTGCGGGTGCAGAAGCTGGTTGAAGGCATGCTGGGCGCGCGTGAATGACTGCGCAGGGATGTTTGTGGAAACATCCGGCCAAGGGTCACTGTCAGGCCGTGCCTGACATCCGTTTGCGCCATTTGACTGGTGTTGAACAACCGGATGGCTGCTCAAGGCACGGCTGCTGCGGCGAAGCTATGGAAGCCGCAGCAGCCAGTAGAAATCCGGTTACCACCAACTGGAGGTGGCTTGGCATTTCATTTACGCCGAAAACTGTGTGGGTTGTTGTCCGTCCAGGGGCGTGGCCACACGCGCGCGACTGGACGTTTTTGGCGACCTACCGGGTATGTAGGTAGCCGGGTATTACTTGCCGGTCTGCCTTGGCATTGGCTTGCCCTGCTGGGGCTTGCTCTGTGGTTTGGCAGACGAACCTGGCTTATTGGTTGGCATGGAAGTGTTTCCTTTTCCATCGGTTAAACCGGAGTCATCTGGTTGTCCGGAATGCCAGCCAGATTGCGCCTGTTACAAGTGCGCCGCCAATTAATTCCACGTAATCCTTGGTGCATTTTCAAGGCAATTGTGGCTAATTCAAAGACGCTTGGAAACCGTCCTTGCCGCACGACCTGTTCTGCCAGCGGGCCAGGCTGTAGCTGTCATCATCCTTCCGGTTTGAAGCAGGCTCCGACTGCCGTGTTGTTGGTTTCATTCGTCTCATCATTGTGACCGCCGCTATCCACTTCTATGCGAAACGCACATACATTATCCGAGGCGCTGCCGAAGAAGCATCTGTTGTCGGGATAGGGGAATGGCACATCTATCTCGTCGACGGGATGCCCTGCCGGGCCCAGCACCGCAGTCGCCCGGATTATCGGGTTGTTGTCGAAGACGTATGTCACCGTCGTCGTGGAGGTTTTCGATTGAGCCGGCCCCTGGTTCTTGACGCGTACCAGCAATTGACCGTTCACGACCCGGCAGTATCCGCTTTGGGAATTGGGGTTGCTGGCGCGTCCGGGAACCGGCAACAGATCGGGCTTGTCCCTGTCGCCGGTAGGGGGTGGGATCCGTTTAACCCTGCGCTCGCGGATCTGCTCCACATCGACACTGACCGAGCGACCTGATGAAGTCCCGGGATTGCCACCTGGGTCTCCGCCACCATTGCCACCGCCGCCGCAACAACCACAGCAACCGCACGTCCTGCACGGGCAGTCGCCAGACTGCCGGCCGCACCGTCTTGCGCGGTTGGCGCCGAGGTCACCGGTCTGCATGGCAAACAGCTCTTCGTCCGCCAGGCTGCGAGCGGTATAGACAGCGGTCACATCTATGCTTCTGGGGCTGGTGACGACAACAAAGCCTTCAACATAGGGGGTCGGTAATGTTCCGTTGAACGCCCGCTCGCGTATGTCGTCGCAGTTTGTCTCCAGTGCGTGCAGTGATGCAAGCGGATCGAAGCCCAAATCATATGTCTCGCCCTGCTCCTGAGGGTCGGGCGGGTAGGTAACCGCGACCTGCTTGAAGATACGAATGTCTTTCTCGCCGGGATTCAGGATGTTGACGGTCGTGGAATAGGTGCCCGGCTCCAGTCGCTTGTCACTGCGATCGTCCTGGCGTCCGCAAACGAATTTTGCAGCATAGCGGAAGCTCAGCTTTTCGCCGTTACCGTCGTCTCCACCATCTCCGGTGACGCCATCAATCAGCATGCCGATATATGTCGCGTTGTTGTTCTCGCGGCTTTCGTTGATCAGGTCGTTCTCATCGACAATGATGCCCAGGTAACCTTCGCCTTGCGGAATATCGCCGGGAAGACTGATGGACAGCTTCACGGTGTCAGGCTCATCACGAACCAGCGATATGGAGGTACCGCCGATACGCCGGTCCATGGTCGTTATGGTGTCATCGTCGGAGTAGTAGAAGCCGACTTCAATGCCGTTCTGGGTACTGACGCTGCCAAGCGTCTCGAAGGTGAAGCGCGCGTCGATTGTCTGGCCGGCCTGCGCGATATAGCGAGGTTCAAGTGCAGTGTCGTCGACCTTGGTCAGTTCGTTGCCCTGATCATCGAGGATCTCGGTTCGCCTGTGCACGCTGTAGGGATTGTTGCATCCGGAATAGCGCCAGTGGACCACGGAAACGTCCCTTGTCTGCAAGACGGGAATTTCCGTATAGATCGCCGTCAGTCCGTTGACGAGATCCTCGCCGACATACTGCCCGGCCTGATCACCATTGGCGAACAGATGTCCCGAGGAATCGCCCATGACATTGTAAATGCTGCATCCGTGATCAAATCCGGCATTGTGACCCAGCTCGTGGATGGTGACGGCCTGCAAGGACAGCTTGTCTGACCCGTACCTGACATAGTCCGCCTTTGACTGGGAATTCACATAGTCAAAGGCCATATTGTACACCACGTCGCCTTCCGTGATCGCGCAACCGTCTACATACCACGGGCCTATGGCGGCGTAGGCATCGCCATTGAATATATCCGTCGCGTCATTGGGCTGTGCCCAAACTTCCGAATGGCCGTTGTTGAGGGCCGTGTTGTAGTTGAAGCTGATGTCGAGCGTGCTGAAAAAACTCAGATAGGTCGGGTTCTTGCGCCAGATCGCCAGGGAATCGTGGAACCCGCCAAACCAGTCGGCGCTACCGCCGATGAAGGCATCGCCGCGATACTGCTCGACCGGATTGTCCCATTGGTAGGGAGAGCCGTTGCACTGGGGAATGAAGTACGCACGTGCTGTGGTGGACTGCGCGACGATCAGCGAGACCAGTGCTATCAGACCTGACAACCAGACTCTCAGTTTCATGACACAACCTCCCGGTTTTGGTTTGTTCGCGATTCGAGGTCAATCTCTCGGAATGACCGGATTGCCGTCGTTTTGCTCAAGCAGCCTTTGCTCGTCCGTCAACGGCTTTGTTCTGGCGGGGGGACTGACCCTGAGACTACCTTTCTGCGGCGGTGGAAACAGCACCTGCTGATCGAACGGCGCTGATTGAACCGGCGTATCGGGTGGCGGAGATTTTGAGGCAATCGATGTCAGCACCTCGAAAAACCTGGAGTCCGGAACAGCAACACTGGCAGCAGCCGAGATGGTCTTGCCGGAAAACCTCATGGTGAAGGTTCGCGGCGCGGAGATATCGGAGATCAGCTTTTCAAGGCGGGCGCGTTCGTCTGAAGGCTGCTGATAGTCCGATTTGGCCAGGCGGTCCCGCAATTCCTGGATGTATGATGATGGCGCGGCGGGAATGACCATGGACAGGTGATTGCCGCCAACCGGGAGCAATCCGAGGCTGACACGCTGATCGGCCAGGCTGGTAACGGGAAAACCGTTATTGCTGAACACCTTGCCGGCAATTACACGGAATCTGCCGGCAGAGCAATTCACCAGCGGGCAGGCTGACCGGCCATTGTTCGCGACGTACACTATGTCGGCATCGCCGACCTTGAAGATGGGCTGGTGCGGCATGTGCATGATCCGGCCATCCACGCCGGTCGCGCCTCCGAGAAAGCGCAGTGTCAAGGTGTCGCCTGTCCACTCGCCACGAAGCACCTGGTCCACCGAGTAAGTGACATATGTCAGCGGCACGACGGTGTAGGCACCGGGGTCTCCGTCAGACAGGCGAAACTGAACGCTGGTCACGCGGCCTGTGAAGATCATGTCGGAATTTGCGACGGCTGCAACAAGGTCGCCGGTATCGACGCGTTTGCCGAGCGTTGCGGCATCGGCGTTTTCAACCTGAATCAGGAAAATGCCTGCAAACAGAATGATGAGCAGCTTGATGAATAGTCTGGTCAAGAACATGGCGACCTCACCTGCAAGCGGCACCGGAAAACCGGCCGCGATGGATCTTTGTCGCCTGACAGCAGTATAGTTGATTTTTGCCGCTACGGCAACCCGCCCGGTGGATTCGTTGACGACGACTGCGCGGGGTTTGTAGGAACTGCTTCACCCTGGCAGTTGAATGTACCGCTTGCGACCAGGCTTTCTGTTGGCCGCTGCAGTGCCGTCACGCGCAGGATTGCGCCCGATCCTTTTCAGTCAGCAAAACCCGCAGGGCATCGGCATAGTATCTGCGCCAGCTGGATTGCGGTGTCTGCATGAACCATGAATTGCGCAGGTCCCAGGCGTTTGTGTAAAGCGCGTTGAGACCCGGATCATCGATCCAGGCGAAGCCGCCGAGAGTGTACAGTGTGAACTCGGAGAAATAGACCTCACCGTTGACCAGGTACAGGTCACAGCGGACAAAGTCGAAATGATGCGACAGGGTCAGCGCAGCCTGTCTGAGTTTTCGCCACTCGGCCGGCGCGCGAACGGCCGCTGACAATTCACCTGCATCGAATGCGCCGGCACGGGACTGTCCGTTACCATCAAGTACGCCTTCAATTCGTGATCCGTCCGGACCGGCCTGGCGCACAAATGCAAATGCCATTTTGCCGGCGCCACAGTAAAACTTGTACTCGTCGACAACTGGCCGTCCGTGGTCGACCAGCATCTCCTCCACGAACAAAACCGGTTCCACGCCATAATATCCCCATTCGGCATGGCGACGTCCAAATCGTCTGTCCATCCAGATATTGGCTTGCCGGTTGAGATCAGCGCGTACGTATCGGCCATTGTTGATGAAGATATTCCAGCCCGAGCCGTGATTGGCTTTGACAACGACATCGCCGGCCAGGATGTCATCAGGTATGTCTTCGGCGCGCGACCCTGTCCACAGCGTGCGTGGCGCCTTGATGGTCTGGCTATGCGTGGTGGCAAACTGCTTCGCCTGAAGCTTGTCACTGACAACCGTGAACAGCGGGTTGCGGTCGAAGATCTTGCGCCAGGCATACTTGTCGTTTCGCGATAACGGGAAGACCGGATCCGGCCAGCGCCCGATCTTGCGCCGGAACGAGAGTGCCTGACGCGGATAGGCCAGAAAACACCACAGGCGAACCGCTGCAATGATGGTGTGGGCCAGTCGTGTTTTCATCTGAAGTGTATAGCTCTGTTCATATGCCTGGGCATGACGCAATCCGATTGCCCGTCCCACACTGTCGCACTATCGGCGTTGCTGTAACTGGCGTTCCTGACCCTAGTCGTCCGCAAACTCATCCGAGTAGAACGACAGCATGATCTCAAGGGCGTCGGACAGTTCGCCGTCCCTGGCGCGGGCCCAGAACGCCGGGGAGCCCAGATCGGAATAGCCGTCGAAGTCTGCCAGATCAGCCGCATCGGCGTTGCGGAACCCCATCGACCAGTCGGGGAAGTGCCGGTCCGCAATCTCGCCCTGCTCGAGCACGATCTTGGTGTGGTGGCGGTTGTCCGCCTCGATCCTGGCGAATGCGGCCAGTACCCGGTCTTCGGGTCCTTCCAGCAACTGCATGAAATTTGCCCGGTTTTCAGATGGCGAGAGCTTGTAGATCAGCAAGCCGGAAATGCCGTCCTTGGTGTTGTATTCACGGCTTTTCTTCAGGATTGCGGCAAGCTCTTCCTCGCTCATCGGGCGGGTGGCCTGGCTGACATATATCAGATGGTACATGGGTTTCATCGCCTTCATGCAGATTTCAGTAGGTCTCGTGCCGGAAACCGGCATCACTGGATTGCCGGGCAGACATAAACGCATCGCCCTCTCCGCCACAAGTGATCTCTAACGCATTTTTGCATAAGCCGGATCAGTTGTTGTAGCAAATTGGTCATTGCAACACAATTTCACATTATCAAATTATATTTGACAATGCAAAATACTATTGACTCAGAGAGAACGACTGGGCTTGAATGCACTTGTTTCTTCGACAAGGTGAATTGGACTGACCAATGGCAACCGGCGCAAAGAGGGCAGTTGAGATGGAGACTGTTGGTCCAGACAGGACGGACGGTCCTGACGCCGTGCAGCCGGGCAAAATGCCGAGAACCATTCAATCAGTTGAACGTGCACTGGACATTCTGGAAATCCTGGCCGACGCCGATGGTGAGATGCCGCTCAACGAACTGGCGGCCGGCACGCATCTCAATGCATCGACCTGCCATCATCTGCTGGCCACCCTGGTCAAGCGGGGCTATGCGGGCCAGACAACGCGTACCCGCAGTTACTTTCTCGGACCGCGCATCACCGATCTGTCGGACAGCCGGCTAAAACAATTCAACCTGTCTGACATCGCCATGCCGGAACTCAGGCGGCTGAATGACACGACGCTTGAAAGCGTGCACCTGGCGGTGTTGCAGGGTGCGGCGCTGGTGACTTTCGCCAAGCTGGATTCCAAGCTGCCGATCCGCGTCGGCTCGGATGACGGCATGAAAGCTGATGCAGCCCACGCCACCGCAACCGGCAAGGCCATCCTGGCGTGGTTGCCGGAACCCGAAATTGCCCGGGTGATCGCACAGGGCGGGCTGAAACGCTTTACCGACAAGACAATTTCGACGATCTCGGAACTGATGGAAGATCTGCGCCTGGTGCGCCGCAATGGGTATTCGCTCGACAATGAGGAATTCCAGGCGGGCGTTGTCTGCGTGGGCGCCGCCATTCGTGACCATGCCGGTGCGGTGATCGGTTCGGTCAGCGGGTCCATGCCGCGCATGCGTGCCGAGGGCGATCACATGACCAAAGTCAAACACAGCGTCCAGGATTGCGCGGCGCGAATTTCGTCGCGGTTCGGCAGTCCGGATCCGCAAGCCAGCCAGAACTGAAAACTGAAACCTGAAACCAACAGGCGCTGCGCAAGCGTCAACGAAAAAATCTGAACGAGGAGACCTTGAAAATGGCAATGCCGAGCGACGTCAAGACCAGCACCGATTATCCGATCCCCGAAACCATGAAGGCATGGGTGCTGGGCGATCCCGGCGAAATGAGCCTCAAGGACAAACCTGTGCCGGCACCGGCCCGGGCAGAGGTGCTGGTGCGTATCGATGCAGTTGCTATCTGCGCAACGGACCTGGAGATCATTTATCACGGGCCACCGGCACTGATTAACGGTCAGCAACCGTTCAACCAGAATTTTACGCCCGGCCATGAATACATGGGCACCGTGGTGGCGCTTGGCGCCGGCGTTGATGAATACACCATCGGTGAACGCGTCACCGTCGAGATCCATGCCGGTTGCGGCCAGTGCAAGCGTTGCCGCGAAGGCATGTACACGTCATGCCACAATTACGGCAAGAACTATGGCGACGTGAACAAGGGGCACCGGGCCAACGGCTTCACTACCGACGGCGGTTTCTGCGAATACCAGGTCAACAACATCAACACGCTGGTGCACGTCGACGACAGTATGTCGGACGAAGAAGCGACACTGGTTGTAACCGCCGGTACCGCCATGTACGGCCTGACCGAACTGGGCGGGCTGGTGGCCGGAGAAAGCGTGGTTGTCACCGGACCCGGCCCCATCGGCCTGATGGGCGTGGCCGTGGCCAAGGCAATGGGCGCGCAACCGGTTATCCTGACCGGCACGCGCGACAACCGGCTTGAAATCGGCAAGCAACTGGGTGCCGACCATGTCGTCAATGTACGCAAGGAAGACCCGGTTGAGGCGGTGCACAAGATCATGGGCGGCAAGGGCGTCGACTATGTGGTCGAGTGTTCGGCTGCCCCCAACGGCATCAATGAGGCTGCACAGATGGTCAACCGGGGCGGGCGCATCTGTCTTGCGGCGTTCCCGCATGAATCACCGAAGGTGGATATTGCCCACCTGGTGCGCAACAACATCTATGTTTTCAGCATTCGCGGCGAGGGCAAGAGTGCCACCCACCGGGCCGAAGCCTTCATGCGGCAGAAGCGTTTCGACGCAACGCTGATCCACACCCACACCTTCGACATGAACGATCTGCCGGAAGCGCTGCGCTATGCCAAGGACCGGGTCGAAGATGCCATCAAGGTGGTGGTGAAGAATGATCATGCACAAAGCCAGCGTGCGGCGGCGGAATAATGCAGGACGTACCACACTTCGGCGGAGATGATTCATGCTGACATGTGACCGCTATCATATGCCGACAAGCCTGGCTGAGGCGCTTGCCATGTGGCGGGACGCACCGGACGGCAGCCGGCTTGTGGCGGGGGCCACCGACATCCTGCCGTGGGCGCGTGAAGGCCGTGCCGGCAATGTTCACCTGCCGGCCATGATCGATCTCAGCCGTGTGGCCGAACTCAATGGCTACACGGTTGCTGCCGGGCGCATACGGCTGGGCGCAAATGTGGTCTACCAGCAGTTCCTCACCGATGAGAAGCTGCGCGCACTGATGCCCTGCATGCCGTACTGTGCAATATGGTTTGCCGATGACCAGATCAGGCAACAGGCGACGCTTGCCGGCAATATCGTCAATGCCTCACCGGCGGCCGACGGAACCCCGCCGATCTTTGCGCTGAACGGCGAGCTTGAAATTGCCCGCCTGGACGATGGCGCCATCAGCCATCGCACCATCGCTGTCAGCGACTTCATCAAGGGCCCCGGTGCAACCGATCTGCAGCCGGGTGAAATTGTCACCGCCGTCATCTGCGATACGCTGGAAGGCTATGGCGGGTCATTCCAGAAGGTTGGCCAGCGGCGTTCGCTGGTGATCTCGTCAGTGTGTGCGGTTGCCTGCATCAAGCTGGATGACAGCACTGGCACCGTGACCGATATCCGCCTGGCTCTGGGCGGCATCAGCCCGGTTCCATTGCGCCTGACCGAGACCGAGAAGATGCTGACCGGCAAGCAGCTGACCCGCGACATGATTGTCGAAGCCGCGAGGTTGCCGGCCGAGCTGGTGGCCTCGCGTACGCGCCGCGAATACCGGCGCACTGTTGTGCGTGGCTTCGTCGAGGCCGCCATCGAGGATGCGCTGGCTGATTGCGGCTCAGCCCTGCCAAACGCCGAAACCAGGGAGACAGCCAATGTCTGAACAGACCACATCCGAGGTGCAACTGGACTTCGAGATCAACGGACGCAGCATGACGCGGTCGGCGAAGACGCATCAGCGCCTGCTGGATTTCATCCGCGACGATCTCGGCCTTACCGGCGCGAAAGAAGGCTGTGGCGCCGGTGAGTGCGGCACCTGTTCGGTGTTCGTCGACGGCAAGCTGGTCAAGTCCTGCCTGATGCCGGTGGCCAAGGCCAACGGCACCAAAATCGAAACCATTGAAGGCCTGACCGGCTGGGGTGGTGACCTGACGCCGGTGCAGAAGGCATTTCACAAGACCGGTGCCAGCCAGTGTGGCTACTGTATTCCCGGCATGGTCATGGCGGCGACCTCGGCGCTGCGCGAAAACCCGCGGGCAGACCTTGAGGAAATCAAGGAACGCCTTGGCGGCAATATCTGCCGCTGCACCGGGTATACCAAGATTTTCGAAGCCGTCGAACTGGCGCGTGACGTGCTGTCGGGCGAGGCAAATGCAACTGTTCTGGACGCTGACGGCGCCGGCAAATCATATATCGGCAACAATGTCCGGCGCCTGGATGCACCCAGCAAGGTATCCGGCCGCTTGCGTTATGCCGGCGACATGGTGATGCCGGGCATGCTGCACATGCAGGTGCTCAGGAGCCCGCATGCCCACGCGCTGATCAAGTCCATCGATACCAGCGCGGCTGAAAACCTGCCCGGCGTGGCGTGCGTCGTGACTGCCGACGACGTGCCCGGCGAGGACGGTTTCGGGGTGTTCGTGCATGACCAGCCGATCATGGCCCGTGACCGGGTGCGATATGTCGGCGAGGCAGTTGCTGCCGTTGCAGCCGATGACGCCCTGACGGCGGCGCGGGCGGTATCGCTCATCAAGGTCGAGTATGAACCCGTCGCGGCGGTGTTCGACTCCGAAGAGGCGATGCAGGACGGTGCGCCGGTTGTGCATGCCTATGCACCCGACAACATCGTGAAGCACATTCCCATCCGCAAGGGCGATGTCGAGCAGGGGTTTGCCGACGCCGATCTGGTGGTCGAGCAGAGTTATGATACCCAGGCCGTGGAACATGCCTACCTGGAACCGGAAGCAGGCCTGGCCTATGTCGACCACGACGATGTGGTGACGGTTATCTCACCAAGCCAGAACATCACCCACCATCGCCACATGCTGGCCAAGATCATCGACAGGCCGATCAACAAGGTTCGCTTCATCATGAGCCCGGTTGGCGGTGGTTTCGGCGGCAAGGAAGACATGATCTACCAGGGCATGCTGGCACTGGCGGCGATGAAAACCGGTTCGCCGGTGCGGCTGGTGTTCACCCGTGAAGAATCCATTATCTCCACTGCAAAACGTCATCCCGCGCGCATCACCTACAAGATGGGCCTGAAGAAGGATGGCCGCATAACGGCAGTATCCTTCAGGATGATTTCCGATGGTGGTGCCTATGGACTGTCCACCGAAGGGGTCATGCGCAAGGCAGCGATCCTGTCGTGCGGACCGTACAATATCCCCAATGTCCAGATCGACACCTATGGCGTTTATACCAACAACACCCCGTCCGGTGCCTTCCGCACGTTCGGGGCCATGCAATCGCAGTTTGCAACCGAATCCCACATGGATATCTGTGCCGAAAAACTCGGCCTGGACCCGTTTGAAATCCGGCGTATCAACATGATGCGCGATGGCGCGATTACCCATACGCAGCAAACACTGGGGTCGGTCTCGATCGGCCGGGTTCTGGATGCTGCCGAACAGGCGTCGCACTGGCAGGCCGGACCGGTCGGCATGCGCGGCCCGCAGCGGACTGACCTGGGTGGTGACGACACGCGTCCACCGTGTACGCTGGGTGCCCGGTTCCGCAAATCCGGCGATGATGATCACCAGGAGGTGGCGTGATGGAACGCAAGATGCGCGGCCGCGGCATGGCCGCAAGCTGGTACGGCATCGCCCGCACCGCAACCATTGACCGGGCCGGAGCCTGGGCGGAACTTGATGATGGCGGGACGGCAAAAATCGTCACCGGCGTGACCGAAATCGGTGAAGGCATCCTGACGCTGCTGGCCCAGGTGGCGGCAGAGGAGATGGGGGTCAAGCCGGAAGACATTACCATCGGCGACAATGACACGGCCCGCTCGCCGGAAGCAGCCCATGCCGGCGCCACACGCCAGACCTACATGATCGGCAACTGTGTTGCGCTTGCATGCCGTGATGCCCGCGCCAAGCTGGACAAGGAACTGGCCGATCACTGGGACGTGGAGGTTGACAGCATCGAGGCCTTTGACGGCGAGATCTGGTCGAAAGGCTCAAACCTCAAGATGTCCATGGAAGAGGCGGTGGACATCTGCAAGAAGCGCGGTGTTGTGCCGGTGGGATCGGGATCATTTACCGCGCATGGCACAGGCCTTGACCCGGTCGACGGTTCCGGCAGCCCGTGGCAGGCTTACGTGTTCGGCACCCAGGTGGCGGAGGTCGAGGTTGATACGGTGACCGGTGAAGTGCAGGTGCTGGGCATATGGGCCTCGCACGATGTGGGCCGCGCCATCAATCCGCGCGGCGTGGAAGGCCAGATTGAAGGCGGTGTCGTGCAAGGGCTCGGACAGGCCCTGATGGAAGATTACCAGCTGGAAAACGGCCACACCAAGACGCACGGCTTTGCCAAGTACATACTGCCGACTTCACTCGATATTCCGCAGATCAACACGGTAATCGTTGAAGATCCCGACCCGAAGAGCCCACTGGGCGCAAAGGGGATCGGCGAACCGGCACTGGTGCCCACGGCACCTGCCATCATGAATGCGATATATGACGCTGTTGGGGTTCGCATGACATCATTGCCGGCAACGCCTGAAAGAATCCTGGCGGCGCTGGAAGCCAAACAAATGCCGGCGGCAAAACACGCCGCCGAGTAAATCCACTACTCGCCGAAGGCAACAGGAACAAAAGAGGAGACTGCCAATGGAAACCAGCTTGTATCAGAAGATGCGTGTGGGCATCGTTCACTTCAAGGCATTTCCCGGCATTGAGACGGGCGCCGGTCCGATCGTGGAGACGCTTGAGAAAATTTGCGTTGACGATTTCTGGACGGCCGTCGAGGTTGGCTGGATGAAAGACTACCGCGTCCGCAACACGGCCAGGATGCTGCTCGATCAGAGCCATCTGTCGGTGGCCTATGCGACCCAGCCCAAAGTGCTCTCTAACAAGTTCAATCTGAACTCATTTGACGCGCGAGAACGGTCAACGGCCGTGGACGCGATAAAAAGTTCGGTCGACGAAGCAAGGCAACTTGGCGCCGAAGTCGTGCGCCTGATCGCCGGCAAGGATCCGGGCGACGAAAAACGCGGCGAAGCCAAGAAGTTACTGATCGATTCACTGCAGCAGATTCTCGACTATGCCGGTGAAGATGATGATGGCCTGGAATTCACGCTGAAGATTTTCGACCGGGACATCGACAAGAAAAACCTCATCGGACACGCAACCGATGCGGCTGACATAGCCAAGGCCCTGCGGCCCGACTATCCCAATTTTGGCCTGTTGACGGATTTGAGTCACTTCCCGCTGCTTGATGAAGACCCTGAAAACAGCATTCCAATGCTGAAGGATTATCTTGAAGCGGTGCACCTGGGCAATTGCGCGTTCCGCGACAAGCGGCACGCTGCCTATGGCGACATTCAGCCCCGCTTCGGCATCCCCGGTGGCGAAACCGATACGCCGGAAGTCACGGAATTCTTCCGGACCTTGAGCAGCAATGGCTTCTTCGACAAACCTGTGCGGCCAATAGTCAGTGCCGAGGTGCGACCGGTTATTGCGGGTGAAATTTCAGAGATTATCCTCGCCAATGCAAAACGCGTCATGCGTGATGCCTGGGCCCTGTCACAATTGCCGGAAGGCACGCAGGTCAGATAGTGTCGGTCGTGGATTGAGCAACGGATTTTGTGGCGGAACAGCTGCACGATCAAGACTATAATAAAAATCAACCAAGGGAGAAAATCGATGAAGAGCAGAATAGCCAAATTAATACTCGGAACGTCAGCACTGGTGATCGCGGCAGGACCGCTGCCGGCCAGTGCCCAGCAATTCCCCGAGAAGCCTGTCGAGATGACAGTGCTGTTCGGTGGTACCGCGCAAACGATCGGGCAGCTGCTGGCTGAACTGATGTCCCAGAACCTGTCCAAACCAATTGTGCCAGTCAGCCGCAACGGTGGCGGCGGTTCTGTCGGTTACCAGTATGTCCACAACACTGCGCCAGACGGCTACAATATTGTGTGGAATTCCAACTCGATCAGTACCTCGCATCATGGCGGCAAGATCGACTTTGATTACAAGGCGTTCAAGCCTATTGCCCGGGTCAGTGTCGAGGTGCCGGTTCTGGCCGTGGGTGCCGAGACTGGTTGGAAGACAACCCAGGACATGGTCAAGGATATCAAGGCGTCTGGCAGAAAGCTGAAGGTTGGTGCCTCCGGCAAGGGGTCGTTTACTCATTTGACCACCATCGCAGTTCTTGATGCTCTCGGAATCGGCGAAAACGTGCTGCATGTCCCCTATGATCGTGGCAAGGCTCCGGTAGAATTGCTGGCGGGACGTATCGATGCCGCCGTGCAGTGGCCTGGACAGTTTATCTCGCATGCAGAAGCTGGTGCCATCAATATTCTCTGCGTGACCAGTGCAGAACGAATCTCGGCCCTGCCGGACGTTCCGACCTGTGCCGAAGACGGCGCAACTGACGTCAACATTACCATGTGGCGCGGTCTGGCCGCCCCGGCAGGCACGCCGGATGAAGTTGTCGCCGTGCTGGAAGAGGCAGCCAGAAAAGCGACATCCAGCGATGAATTCATCAAGGCCTCCAAAACCGTCGGTTTTGAGCCTGCATTTGCTGATCACAACGACTTCGGCAAAGAGATCGCCTCGGATGATGAGAAAATCGCGGGGATGATGACCAAGCTGGGCCTCAAGAAATAAACAGGCGAGGACACGGAAATGCACGCATTCCATAGAGACCAGATCGTCGGAGCGATCCTTCTGGTCATTGCTGTGACCTGGACGGTGATCGTCTACGCGACGATTGAACCAGGTAGTGGCAGCGCTGTGGGACCGCGTGCATTTCCGATGTGGCTGGGCATTCTGCTTGCAGGATTGTCAACCCTGCTGCTCATCTCCGGGTTCAGGCAGGCACGCGCCAAGGTCAAACCTGCATCCTCAGAAAGTGATGACAGTATTGATGGTGCTGGCCTGGTAGATACGAACCTGCGCATGGTAGCGACCGTTTTCGGGATCATTGTCACTTTCGGCTTCCTGATGGAAAAAATCGGGTTCGTCCTGGCAACTATTCTCATCGTGACTGGCTCACTGTGGTTTGCACTGGGCGTTCGTCGGCCAGTGTTGGTTGCCGGCATGGCATTTGGCATGGCATTTGGCTGCTGGGTTGTCTTCGGCCAGATGCTGGGCGCCTACCTTCCGCCGGGCACCTGGATCTCCCTGTTTTGACCGATTCCGCCTTTAGATTCTGGAGAATGACATGAGCCACAATCTGCCGATTGGGGAAGCAGTTATCCTGGATGGGTTATGCTCGTTCAAGCTGTTGTGTGACCGTGACTACCGTTTTTTGGCCTCTCCTGAGGGCTCGTTTTGTATCTCGGCCCAAACTGCCGACCGGACCCGGGGCGGATAACGGACAATGGACCTCCTGCTAAATGCGCTTTCGGTTGCTCTGGCGCTGGATTCTCTGATTGCAATTGTCATTGGCACATTCATCGGGGTTGTCTTCGGCTCGATCCCCGGTCTGACATTCACTGTCGCGCTGGCCCTGGTGTTGCCGGTGACGTTTTCGCTCAGCGCCGCTCCGGCGATAGGATTGCTGCTGGGAACTTATATCGGTGGCATGACCGGCGGATCTGTATCGGCAATATTGTTAGGCATTCCAGGCACGCCATCATCGGCTGCAACTGTTATTGACGGTTACCAGCTTACCAGGCAAGGCAAAGCCTCGCTGGCGCTGGGCACAGCCGTCATTGTTTCTGCTTTCGGCGGCCTCGTCAGCCTCGTGGTGATGATCTGCATGGTTGATGTCGTGGCCCGTCTGGCGTTGCGATTCGGACCAGCTGAAATTTTCGCACTGGTATTGTTCGGACTATCGACGATATGCGGCCTGTCAGAAAAATCGCTGGTCCGCGGCCTGATCGCGGGTGTCATCGGTCTTATGGTGATGACCATTGGCATAGACACCATCGACGGTGTGCTTCGCCTGACATTCGGTACCGTTATCCTGCAGCAGGGCGTTAACCTGCTGGTCGCAATGATAGCATTGTTCGCCGTGCCACATATCATTGACGCGTTCGTCATGTATTACCGCGGCGAGGGGGCCGTAAAGCAGACTGTCGACGTCAAGGTAGAATTGCCTACACTCAGGCAACTTGGCGCCAATTTCTGGCTGATGGTGCGTTGCTCCCTGCTTGGTACCGGCATCGGCGCGATACCTGGTACAGGTGGACCCATCGCTGCCTTTCTGGCCTATACTCATGCAAAACGCTCATCAAAAAACCCTGAACGGTTCGGCAAGGGTGCTATTGCCGGTGTGGTCGCGCCGGAGACAGCGAACAACGCGGTAACCGGCGGAGCAATGATCCCCTTGCTGTCACTCGGCATTCCCGGTGATCCGGCCACTGCGATCGTTCTGTCCGGACTGCTGATCCATGGGCTTGTGCCCGGACCAATGCTGTTTATCCAGCAACCCGGAGCAATCTACGAAATCTACATCGCCATCATTGTGGCCTACCTGTCAGTAGTCCTGATCCAGTTGCTTGGCATTCGCCTGTTCGTGCAATTGCTGCGCGTGCCGGCCCACCTCCTCGCGGTTGCCATCATCATCATGTGCGGGTTTGGTGCCTTTGCAATCCGCAACTCGGTATTCGACGTCTACACGATGGCCGTGCTCGGGGTTGCTGCTTACGGGCTCATGCGAGCCAGGATACCACTGACGCCGATTATTCTCGGGCTGGTTCTCGGGCCAACGCTGGAGCGCGAGTTCCGGACAGCACTGATCCTTTCGGAAGGCAATTTTGATATCTTCTACACGTCGATTCCGGCGGTAATCTTCATCGGCCTGGCACTGATCATATTCCTCATGCCGGCCATTCGTTCGCTGATGGTGCGGAAAAATCCCCAAAGCTAGAGATCTACAGCAATGCCCAAGTCCAATCAGAACACAGACCATGACGCCGGCGCGGTTATGCGCCAGCGCGCGCACGCCATACACAAAGCCGGCAGCATTGAGGATGCCATCGCATCTGGCGCACTGGACAGCAATGTTACCGTATCATTGTCGGAAGGCCTGGTGCTCGGACTGCTCAAGCAGGGGGTGAGAAAATACTTTGCTATTTTCGGACATGGCTCGACGGATCTTGGCGAGGTGTTGCGCATCTATGATGAGGAAGGCGTCACCCGCACCATCAACTGCCGCAACGAGGTTGCAATGGCGCATGCCGCCACGGCGCTAGCCTGGCAGTATGGCGAGACATGCGCTGTCATCACCTCAATCGGGCCCGGTGCCCTGCAGGCTATGGCCGGGTCGCTGGCTGCCGCGTCCAACGGGGTCGGCGTCTATCATATCTATGGCGACGAGACCACGCAGGGCGAAGGCTACAACATGCAGCAGATCCCCAAACCGCAGCAGGGCCTGTTCGGCCAGATCGGCGCGCTGATGGGGCAATCCTACGTGCTGCATACGCCGGGCGCGCTACGTGACTGCATGCGGCGGGGAACGGGGTGTGTGCATCATCCCTACAAGGCCGGGCCGTTCTATGTGCTGTTGCCATTGAATACCCAGCCGCAATTGACACAGGTTAATCTTGCCAGTCTTCCCGGTGCGCTCGCCATCCCGGCAGTGGCTCCCGCAGACGGCAAGGTGCATGCAGATGCACTGACCCTGATTGCCGGATCGAAACGCCCGGTCATCAAGGCAGGCGGCGGCACGCGCGGACATGACGAGATGGTCCGCAAACTGGCCGAACGCATCGGTGCGGTGGTCGTGCAGTCACCGGGATCAACCGGCGTGCTGGCGGATGCGCATCCCCAGAACATGCATGTCGGGGGATCGAAAGGCTCGATATGCGGCAATTTTGCCATGGAGAATGCCGACCTGCTGATCGCCATGGGGACCCGTGCGGTCTGCCAGGCAGATTGCTCCGGCGTTGGCTATCCGAAGGCGCAGGCCGTCATCAACATCAACGGCGATCTGGCCGACCTGATGCACTATGCCAATACGGTTGGCCTGCCCGGTGACATTTCCGCAGTGACATCGCAATTGCTGGATCACATCGCCAGCTCAAACTCGATAGATGCTGCCGACAGGTCGGACTGGCTCGACGCGTGTGCTGCGCAAAAACAGGCCTGGAGCAGGTTCAAGACGGAAAGGTACGCTGCTGCACCGATGCAGGACGAGGCGTGGGGACGGCAGGTGCTGACACAGCCGGCTGCCATCAAGATTGCCGCCGATCATGCCAGGGACCTGAACGCGGCGAAGTTTTTCGATGCCGGTGACGTTCAGGCCAATGGTTTCCAGATCGTCGAGGATGAGCGCACCGGGGATACCTATACCGAGACCGGTGCGTCCTATATGGGATTTGCAGTATCGGCACTGCTGGCATCGGGCGTGGCAGACGAGCCGCGTTATGGTGTGGCGTTTACCGGTGACGGGTCGTTCATGATGAACCCGCAGATCCTGATTGACGGCGTCGAGCATGGCGTCAAGGGCATGATCGTGCTGTTTGACAATCGCCGGATGGCCGCTATCACCGGGTTGCAGCACGCACAGTATGGCGAGGAGTTTCGCACCAGTGACGGTGTCAGTGTCGACTATGTCCAGATGGCGTCGTCGGTGCAGGGCGTGAAGGCGGTGTTTGCCGGCTTTGACCAGGGCGGACTGCGCGAGGCACTGGTTGAAGCGAGCGGCTTTGACGGCCTGTCGCTGGTGCATGTGCCGGTTTATGCCGGCACTGACGACATTGGCGGCATGGGCGCATACGGATCATGGAATGTAGGTAACTGGGTCGACGATGTGCAGGCCCGTTACCTGGAACAGAAAATCTGAACAGGGAAAAATCAACGTGTATCAGGACTTTCAGCTTTATATTGACGGTGAATGGGCTGCGGCGAAAAGCGGCGCGACCAAACAGGTTTTTGATCCTGCCAACGAGGACGAGATCGGCAAGATTTCCGATGCCGGCAGCGAAGACCTCGACCGCGCGCTTGCGGCCGCAGAAGCCGGCTTTGCCGAGTGGCGCCGGACCGGCACGTGGGAACGGGCTGCGAAGATCCGCAAGGTCGCCGACCTGATCCGCGAACGGCTGGACGCCATTGCCACCATCATGTCGATTGAAACCGGCAAGCCGCTGGCCGAAGCCAAGGGCGAGACCAATGGCGCGGCTGACCAGTTCGAATGGTACTCGGAAGAAACCAAGCGGATCTATGGCCAGCTGATCGGATCGCGCACCCATGACAGCCGGCTGGCGGTGATCTATCAGCCGGTCGGTGTCGTTGCCGCGTTCTCGGCATGGAATTTCCCGGCGCTGTTGCCGGCGCGCAAGATTGCCGCTGCCCTGGCTGCCGGGTGTTCGGTGATTATAAAACCGGCCGGGGAAGCACCGGGCTCATGCGCCATGATCGTTCAGGCGTGCCATGATGCCGGCATACCCGGGGGCGTGGTGAATTTCGTTACCGGCAATTCAAGCATGATTGCCAGGCACCTGATTTCGTCACCCGTGGTCCGCAAGGTGTCAGTCACCGGTTCGGTGCCGGTGGGCAAGGAAATCCTGCACCTGGCGGCCGATGGCGTGAAGAAGGTCTCCATGGAACTGGGCGGGCATGGTCCGGTCATCGTGTTCGAGGACGCCGATGCCGAAAAGGCCGCAGAGGTTTGCGCCGGCACCAAGTTCCGGAACTGCGGCCAGGTCTGCATCTCGCCGACCAGGTTCTACGTGCACGAGGCCAGGTACGAGGCGTTTGCCGCCAGGTTTGCCCAGGTCGCCAAGTCCATCAAGGTCGGGCGCGGCATGGATGAAGGCACCCAGATGGGTCCGATGGCCAATGCGCGCGGGCTGGATACCATCAAGACCATGGTAGCCGATGCTGTCGACAGGGGAGCTGAAATCCTCGCCGGCGGCCAGCCGCCCAAGGAGTTCAATCGCGGGTTCTACTATGAGCCCACGGTATTGGGCCGGGTGCCGGATGATGCCATGGTGATGACCGAAGAACCGTTCGGACCGATTGCGCCGCTGACAACGTTCACCGACTATGACGATGTCATGGCACGGGCCAATTCATTGCCGTTCGGCCTGGCCGGATATCTGTTCACCCACGACCTGGGGACGGCGACGCGCGCCTCGGAAGACATGGAAGTCGGCATGGTCGGCGTCAACGAGATGCTGCTGGCAACCGCGGAAGCGCCGTTTGGCGGTATCAAGGAAAGCGGCATGGGGCGTGAAGGCGGATCGCTTGGCATTCATGACTACCTTGAGCCAAAATATGTCAAGATGAAGCTTTAATAGGATACCTGCCGCAACATGTCAGATGAAAAAGAGTTCGGTCTCGCCAAGGGACTGACCAATTATGGTGATCGTGATTTTTCGATCTATCTTCGCCGGTCTTTCGCAAGCTCGATGGGATATTCGCGCGACATGCTGTCGAAGAAGATCGTCGGCATTGCCTACACGCCGTCCGGGTACAATAACTGCCACCGGCATTTCCCGGAAATGCTGGAGGCGGTCAAACGCGGCGTTCTGACAGCCGGTGCGCTGCCGGTCGAGTTTCCGACCATTTCCCTGGGCGAGGTGTTTCTCAACCCGACCAGCCTGAAATTCCGCAACCTGATGTCCATGGACACCGAGGAAATGATCCGGGCGCAACCGATGGATGCGGTGGTGCTGATGGGCGGATGCGACAAGACGGTGCCGGCGCAGTTGATGGGCGCAATGTCGGCCGATCTGCCGGCAGTACAGATTGTTGCAGGCCCGATGATGACGTCGCGCCATGGCGAGGAACGACTTGGGGCATGTACCGACTGCCGCCGGTTCTGGGGCAAGTACCGGGCCGGCGAGATCGATGCCGAGGAAATCGACACTGTCGAAATGCGGCTGGCGACGACGGCGGGCACCTGTGCCGTGATGGGCACGGCGTCCACGATGGCCTGTATTGCAGAGGCGCTGGGCATGTCACTTCCCGGCACTGCTGCCATTCCGGCTGTTCATGCCGACCGCTTGCGCGCGGCCGAAGCAACCGGTGTTGCCGCGGTCAAGCTTATTGCGCAGCCGATCCGCCCGTCGCAGGTCATTACACGGGAAAGTGTCGAGAATGCCATGCGGGTATTGCTGGCGCTGGGCGGCTCGACAAATGCCATCGTGCATCTCACGGCAATCGCGGGCCGGGCCGGTATCGATCTCCCGCTGACCTGGCTGAACGAACTGTCCGAAACAACGCCGGTCCTGGTCAATCTCAAGCCGGTCGGATCGCACTACATGGAAGACTTCTTCTATGCCGGCGGCCTTGGGGCTGTGCTGCGCGAGTTGAAGCCATTGTTGAACCTCGACTGCCTGACCGTCACCGGCGATACGCTGGGTGACCGGATCAACCAGCCTTCGGAACCAGTGGACCGGAAGGTTATTTCCAGTGCCCAGGCACCGTTGGAACCGAAGGGCGGGCTGGTGGCCCTGTTCGGTTCGCTGGCGCCCAAGGGGGCAATCCTGAAACGCTCTGCGGCCGATAACACGCTGTTTGAAAAGGAAGGCCGGGCTGTCGTTTTCAGTTCGCTGGAAGACCTGGCTGCGCGCATCGATGATCCGGACCTGGATGTCACGGCAGATGATTTTCTGGTGCTGCAGAACGCCGGTCCGACAAGCCCGTCGGGCATGCCGGAGGCCGGCTATCTGCCGATCCCGAAGAAACTGTCGTCAAAAGGCGTCAAGGACATGGTGCGTATTTCCGATGCGCGCATGTCGGGAACGGCGTTTGGCACCATCGTTCTGCACGTCACCCCCGAAGCTGCCCAGGCCGGACCCCTGGCCCTGGTGCAAGATGGCGATCGCATTAGTCTATCGGTTGAAAACAAGACCATTGACCTGTTGGTGGATGAGCCCGAACTGGAACGTCGCAGGACAGGCTACCAGTCCAGTGCGCGGGATACAGCGACGTTGCGCGGCTATGACAAGCTCTATGCCGAACAGGTGCTGCAGGCCGACGAGGGCTGCGATTTTGCCTTCATGAAGCCGGTGCGGGATGACCGATGACGGCTTCAAATGGGTCGTGCTGTTCGGTTGCTGGTTGCTGTATTTTGTGTTTGGCCTGAGCATAACGAGCCTTGCGCCGCTGGTGCCGGAGATAACCGCTGAACTCAATCTGAGCCTTGCCGACATGGGCATGGTGCTGGGGGCCTGGCAGTTTATCTATATCTTTCTCGCCATCCCGGTCGGCTTCGTTCTGCAGCGGCTGGGTGCCGGTAGAATGCTGGTGCTGGCTGCCGTGATTATTGCGGTGTCCGGTATCTGCCGGTCCCTGGCTGACGGACACTGGTCGCTGCTGTTGGCCGTTGCGCTGTTCGGTCTCGGTGGGCCGATTGTCTCGGCCGGTGTGCCGCAGACGGTTTCAAAATGGTTTTCAGGCAGCCAGCGTGGCCTGGCCATGGGAATCTATATAACCGCGCCAGCGATTGCGGGTATCGTGACGTTTTCCCTGACCCAGAGCTTGCTGCTGCCCGTGCTGGGCGACTGGCGGGCAATTCTGCGGCTTTGGGCAGCTTGTGCGGTGGCTGCCGGGGTCATCTGGCTGCTGATCTGGATAACAGGCAGGCGCATTGCACGCGACCAGACCAGTGCTGGTGAAGCGCCGCGCGGCTACGCGCTGGCCGATGCTGCAGGGCTGTTATCGCATCGCAATACCTGGCTGCTCCTGGCTGTCGGCACAGGGGTGTTCACCATTGATCATGGGCTGCGCAACTGGCTTCCCGAGATTTTGCGGGCGGGCGGCCTGTCGGCTGCCGAGGCCGGTTACCTTGCCTCCATTGCCGTGATCTGCGGCGTGATCGGGGCCCTGGTATTCCCGGCAATGGCGCTGGCCCGACGCCGCCGCAAGGTGCTGGTCTGCATGTTCGTCATGTCGGCCGCCGGCTGCATTGCGCTGCAGGGCTGGTCATATCCATTGCTGGTGGCCGGGTTGATGCTGGTCGGCACTGCCTCTGGCGCAATGATGACGATCAGCATGCTCGCCCTGATCGAGCAGGACTATGTCGGTCCGGAACGGGCCGGCATGGCGGGGGGCATCTTTTTCTCGTTTGCCGAGATCGGAGGCGTCTCGGGACCGGTGATGTTTGGTGTGCTGCACGATTATACAGGCGGGTTTCAGGTGTCGCTTTACCTGCTGGCCGGCATCGCGCTGGTGTTGTGCGTGCTTGTACAGGCGCTGCAACCGGTCAGGAAAGCGCTTTAGTCGTCATCCAGTATGCGTTCTGCGGCGCCATCGAGGTCGTCATACTGACCGTTGCGCAGGCTCCAGATGAATGCTGCAAGTCCAAGGCAGCCGAGAAACAGCGCGATGGGGATCAGGAATACCAGAAGGTTCATTTCGCGATCTCCCGGTTGGTTGGCGCCGACGGTTGGCGCGTGATGGGCCTCGGCGTGATTGCCGCAGTCTTCGCAGACTGGGGGGTTTCCGCATGCTTCACAAGGTTTAATCGCAAGCTGTTGGAAACGACCGCGATAGACGATGCCGACATTGCAATTGCGGCGATCAGCGGCGTTACATGACCCAGCACCGCAAACGGGATGGCGATGCAATTGTAGCCGATGGCCAGCGCGAAATTCTGCCGCACAATAGTGCTGGTGCGCCGCGCGACCGACAGTGCGGTCATGATTGAAGCCAGGCCCTTGCCGGTGAATACCAGATCGGACGAGGCGCGCCCGATATCCGATCCCGACGCCGGGGCAATGGACACATGCGCTGCACTGAGGGCAGGCGCGTCATTCAGGCCGTCACCGGCATACAGAACCTTGTGACCCTGGCGCTGCAGTTCTTCAATGCGCCTGACCTTGTCAGCCGGTTTCAATCGGGAACGGACATTGGAAATGCCAAGTTGGGCTGCCACGACCTGTACAGGCGCATCGCCGTCGCCGGACAGGATTTCCAGATCGAGCCCGGCTGCCCGCAACGCGGCAATGGTGGGCACAGCATCTGCGCGCAGTGTATCGGACAACCGGAAACTGACCAGTTCACCACCGGCAACCGCAAAACACACCTCACTTTGATCATGGCTGGATGCGGCTGCGTGATGCGTGGTGATCTGTGCGACCCAGTCGCGCCGGCCAAGGCGAATAGGCTTGTTCTTCCAGACGGCTGCGAGGCCAAAGCCGGCATGTTCGGTGACATCGGACAACAGCAGGCCGGCGCGGTTTTCAGCAATGCCCGCCACAGCTTTCGATGCAGGATGAGATGACAGGCTTGCCAGCATGCCCGCCAAAGCGCGATCAGTTTGGCTGCCGCCTTCAATGACAGAGACATGTGGCGTGCCAAGCGTCAATGTGCCGGTCTTGTCGAACACGCCGGTGTCGACCTCGGCCAGCTTCTCCAGCGCTGCGCCATCCTTCACCATGATCCCTGATCGATACAGCCTGTTGGTGGCGACAACCTGGGCAATCGGAACCGCAAGGCCAAGAGCGCACGGACAGGTGATGATCAGCACGGCAATCGATACATATATCGAGGTATGCCAGTCGCCACCGGTTGCAATCATCCAGCCGGCGAAGCTGGCTGCGGCGAGAATATGGACAACGGGAGCATAGATTCGAGCAGCCCTGTCGGCGATGCGAACATAACGGGACTTGCTGTGTTCGGCAGCTTCCATCATGGACACGACTTCCGCGACGAACGACTTGTCAGCGCTCCGGCTGACCCGCAGGGTCAAAGGTCCGGAGAGGTTGAGAACGCCTGATTCAATTTCAAGCCCCGGGGCGGCGGCGACACTGGTGCTTTCACCGGTTACCAGCGCGCGGTCCAGGTCGCTGAACCCGTCGATAACACAACTGTCGACCGGTACGCGTTCTCCGGCTGCAACCAGGATCTCGTCGCCTTCGGACAGTTCAGCGACCAGGACATATGATTGCGCCCCGTCGGCATCCAGGCGGATTGCGCCGGTCGGCACCAGGCGTGACAATTGCAGGACGGCGCTGTGGGCCCGCTCGCGCATCATATGGTCCAGGTAGCGGCCAATCAGCAGAAAGAACAGCAGGGTTACCGCTGCATCGAAGTAGGTTTCATGTTGCCCGACGAGGCTTTCATGGACACTCATGCCCAGCGCCAGCAGCACCGCCAGCGAAATGGGCACATCCATGTTGAGGCGTTTGTTGCGCAATGCAGCGATGGCAGAGGTGAAGAACGGCCGCCCGGCAAACAGGCATGCAGGAACCGCGATCAGCCCCGATATCAGCTGGAACAATTGTGCGGTTTCGGCATCCGCGCCGGACCACACCGACACGGACAGCAACATGATGTTGGCTGCAGCAAAACCTGCTACGGCAAGGCTAATCAGCAATTGCCTGCCGGAGTGCCGAGCCGAGGTCGAGACGTCTTCCAGGTCAAACAGCGAAGCCTCGAAGCCAAGCCCGGCGAAAATTTCCAGAAAGTCGATGGGCTGGTCTTCGCAGGGCTGCCATTGTACCGCGACGCGCTTGGTGGACAGATTGGCACGCACGTTTTTGACGCCCGGCAAGTCCGCGAGACCTCGCTCAATGGTGCGAATGCAGCCGACGCAGTGCATGGAAGGCACAATGAAGTCGGTCTGCAGGCTGCCATCGGGCGTGGTGTGAGACGCTGCCAGCAGGCGCTCATGGTCCAGCCGGTGTTTCAGCGCAGCAGATGATGGAACCGAGCTTGCGCTGCAGCAGGTCATTGGCCGGTGTCCGCCTTGATGACGAGGCGGGTGTCGAGGCGATAATCACCCCGGCTGCTCGTGCCGCGTACCGATACCTGCCAGATGCCCGGCTGCAACGGATCCGTGGCGTGATAAACGCCATTGCCCTGGTGCACCATCACCACCCGGTGATCAGCCTGTTCAAACGCCGGGCGACCGACCTGGACAATTGTGCTGTCCAGCAAAACCGGCTGCCCCGCCTTGTCGGTCAGGGACAGGACAACCGAACCGTCGCGGTAAGAGATAGCGCCGCTCCACCCGCGTGCGGCCTGCACCTTGGCCTGTTCCAGTTCGCGATTGAACGCCTGCGAGGCGACATAGGAGTTCTTGACCACCAGCCCGGTCCAGCTGGTGCTGGCCAGTACCGCCATGGTCAGGTTGACGGCGATGATAACGCCAAAGAATGCCAGCATGGCAAACAGCATGTGACGGCCTGTAAACGGCCTGGGATGTGGCGCCGGTGTCTGCATGAGCTATTGTCCTGTGCCTGAAGGTGCTTCGAACCGCACGTTCGCGGTCACTGTGTCGGCGCTGGCTGTGTCTACAATCTTGAACGCAAAGTCGGATGTCTTCGCGGCAATGGCGTCTTTCGGCAGCGTGACGAAGGCGCGGACATTGCGCAACTGGTTTGCCTTGACATCAAGGATGTCGTCTCCGGTCTGACCCAGGTCGCTTCCCTCGAGCTTCAGGGTTGCTTCGTTCAGCCCGTCTACCGCAATACGGAACGCGCGCGGCTCGGTTCTCATGTTCAGAATCTTGATCTGGTAGCCGTTGCGGATCGACCCGTCGCTGAGACGCACGAACTGCGGGTTGCGGTCATGCAGAACATTCACATCCAGATGACTGCGCATCAGCAGCGCAGCAATCAGTCCGAGGCCGATTGCACCGTAGAGGACAAGGTAAATCAAGGTGCGCACGCGGATCACGTTGCGCCAGTGGAAGTGCTGCACGCCTGCTGCAAGCTTGCTTTCCGGGCGCACCAGCGCCGGCTGAATCGCGGCACCCGGCGCGCCACCCGTGGCCAGCGCCATGTTCTGGTTATAGGTCGACAGCGTCGAATAGGAGATCAGTCCCGTCTCGCGGCCGAGCTTGTCCATCACACCGTCACACGCATCTATGCACAAGGCGCAGGTGATGCATTCGAGCTGCTGACCGTCGCGAATGTCGATGCCCATGGGGCACACCGCAACGCAGGCATTGCAATCCACACAGTCACCGACGGGGATGCCTTCGGCGATGGCTTTCTTGGTATGGCGCGAGCGAGGCTCGCCACGCCACTCATTGTAGGTGACGGTCAGCGAGTGTTCATCCAGCATGGCCGCCTGGATGCGCGGCCATGGGCACATATAGGTGCAGACCTGTTCGCGCATCAGGCCGCCGAACACGTAGGTGGTGGCTGTCAACACGGCGACAGTTGCATAGGCCACAAAAGCAGCATTGCCGGTCAGGAAATCCTTGAGCAGTGTCGGAGCGTCGGCAAAATAGAAAATCCACGCACCGCCGGTTGCCACCGAAATCAGCAGCCATACGACATGTTTCGCAGTCCTTTTGACCAGTTTCGCGGTCGACCAGGGCGCCGCATCAAGTTTGATGCGGGCATTGCGATCGCCTTCAAAAAACCGTTCAACCACCAGGAACAGATCAACCCACACGGTTTGCGGGCAGGTGTAGCCACACCAGGCGCGACCCACGGTGGACGTCACCAGAAACAGACCGATGCCGGCCATGACCAGCAATCCGGCCACGAAGAAGAATTCATGTGGCCAGATGTCGATGAAGAAGAAATAGAAGCGCCTGCTGGACATGTCGATCAGCACGGCCTGATCAGGGGCAAATTCACCGCGGTCCCAGCGCAGCCAGGGGGTTATGTAATAGATACCCAGGGTTACCGCCATGATCACCCATTTGAGCGAGCGGAATGAACCGCTCGCCCGTTTGGGGTGGATCTTCTGACGTGCCGCGTAGAGCTCGCGCTTGTGCTTGGCGTTGACGGCTTCGGCGTCAAAGGTTTCGACGTTTGTGTCAGATGCCATTTCGGCTAGTGCCCTATATACAGATCAGGACGATTTTTGGTTGGTCCAGCCAAAAATCGTAAACCTGATCGATTCCAAAGTGTTAGAGCAACATGGATTCAGTTGAACCCATGTTGCTCGAGTTACTGGGTCGCAGCCTGTTCGCCGCCACCGAGGCTGTGTACGTAGACGCTCAATTGCCTGACCTCGGCTTCGCTCAACCGCAGTCCCCAGGCCGGCATGACGCCATGCTTTGGCCTGGCAATCTGGGCTGCAATCTGATCGCCGGTGTTGCCGTAAAGCCACAACGCGTCTGCCAGATTGGGTGCGCCAAACTCGCGGCCACCCTTGCCGTCGTCACCGTGGCAGGCGGCACAGTTGTCTGCATAGATGGCGGCACCGCTCTTGGCTGCAATTGCATCATGGTCCTGGGCCGACAATTGCAGCACGTACTGGGTTACATCGGCAATCTGCGGCGTTTCCAATACACCATCACCGAAAGCCGGCATCTGTGAAACGCGCGCATCGTCATCCTCGGCATTGCGAACGCCGTGCCTGATTGTGGTGTAAATCGATTCCAGGTCACCGCCCCAAATCCAGTCATCATCGTTCAGATTGGGATAGCCCGGTGCGCCCTGAGCACCCGATCCATGGCACTGCGAACAGTTGACCTTGTACAGTGAGGATCCACCGGCAACGGCAAACCGGAACAGTTCTTCATTGCTGCGAATGTCCTCGAGACCGGTGCTTTCGATCCTGGACAGCAGACCGGCCTTGGCCGCATCGGCTTGTGCCAGTTCCGCATGCAGCAGCGACCGGTTGGTCTCACCGGAAATGCCCATGGTTGAGCCTTCGAGTAGCGGAATGGCCGGATAGTAGATCACATAGCCGACGGCAAATGCGATGCAGGCGTAAAAGGTCCATAGCCACCAGCGCGGCAACGGGTTGTTGAGTTCCTTGATCCCGTCCCACTCATGGCCGGTTGTCTCGACGCCGGAGACGTCGTCAATTTCACTTTTTGCCATGATCGTCGTCCTCTCTCAAGGGAATCTGTGCGACATCGTCCGCGATTTTTTTCGAGCCGGGCCTGAACGTGAACAACACGATGCCCACGAACAGGACGGTCAGGTAGAGCAATCCCCAGCTATCAGCGAGTTGTCGGAAAGTACTGTAATCCATGAGTTCTTCCTCCTATCGCTGGTTGGCTTGCGAGCTGGCGTCGTACGACTTGAAGTCGACCAGAGTGCCCAGCATCTGCAGGTAGGCCACCATTGCATCCATTTCGGTCAGGGTTGACGGATCGCCGTCAAAATTGCTGACCACGGCTTTCGGGTAGCGCTCCTTGACCGCATCGGCACCGTCACTGTCAGGGTCAGCCTGGGCCGCTGCGTCGGCGGCCGCCTGGTCGATCATTTCCTGGGTATAGGGCACACCGAGTGTGGCGTTGGCTTTCAGGTGTCCGGAAAAGTTGCTGGTGTCGAGCTTTGTCGTGAGCAGGAAACCATAAGTCGGCATGATGGATTCCGGCACCACCGAGCGGGGATCCTTCAGGTGGGCGACATGCCAGTCATCCGAATACCTGCCGCCCACGCGGGCCAGATCAGGCCCGGTTCGTTTTGACCCCCACTGGAACGGGTGGTCATACATGGACTCTGCCGCCAGTGAATAATGGCCATAGCGTTCCACTTCGTCGCGGAACGGCCGGATCATCTGGCTGTGGCACAGGTAACACCCCTCGCGGATGTAGATGTCGCGACCGGCAAGCTCCAGGGGAGAATAGGGCCTGACACCTTCCACCTTCTCAATGGTGTTCTTTACGTAGAACAACGGTGCGATTTCAACGATACCGCCAATCATGACCACCACCAGGGACCCGACCGCCAGCAAAGTTACATTGCGCTCAATGGCGCCGTGTTTGTTGAGGATAGACATTTTCGATGCCCCTTATTCTGCTGGAACCGTTGATGATGTCATGCCGGCAGCTCCCATGGGGACCTCCTTGCGCACATCACCACGAATGGTTCGATAGATGTTGTAGGCCATTACCAGGCCGCCGATCATATACAGGCCACCGCCCAGCGTGCGCATCACGTACTCGGGATGAATGGCGCTGACGCTCTCGACGAACGAGTTTACCAGGAAGCCCTGATCATCATACTCGCGCCACATCAGGCCCTGGGTGATGCCGGCAACCCACAAGACGGCCGCGTAAATCACGATGCCGATGGTGGCCAGCCACAAGTGCCAGTTGACCAGCCGCAACGAATACAACCTGTCGCGGTGCCACAATTTTGGAACCATGTAGTAGATGGCGCCAAACGAGATCATGCCGACCCAGCCGAGCGCACCGGAATGCACGTGGCCAATGGTCCAGTCCGTGTAGTGGGACAGCGAGTTGACCGACTTGATCGACATCATCGGGCCTTCGAATGTCGACATGCCGTAAAATGCCAGCGCGAGCACCATCATGCGAAGAATGGGGTCTGTGCGCAACTTGTCCCAGGCCCCTGACAGAGTCATCAGCCCGTTGATCATGCCGCCCCATGACGGCATCCACAGCATGATGGAAAACACCATGCCCAGTGTCTGCGCCCAGTCCGGCAGCGCGGTGTAGTGAAGATGGTGCGGACCTGCCCAGATATACAGGAAAATCAGCGACCAGAAGTGGATGATCGAAAGCCGGTAGGAATAGATCGGGCGTTCAGCCTGCTTGGGCACGAAATAGTACATCATGCCGAGAAAGCCCGCCGTCAGGAAGAAGCCGACCGCGTTATGACCATACCACCATTGCGTCAGTGCATCCTGCACGCCGGCAAATGCCGAATAGCTTTTGGCACCCAGAAATGACACCGGAATGGCCATGTTGTTGACCACATGCAGCATGGCGATCGTGATGATGAAGGACAGGTAGAACCAGTTGGCCACATAGATGTGGGGTTCCTTGCGTTTCACTATGGTGCCGATATAGACCGCCAGATAAGCGACCCAGACAATGGTCAGCCAGATGTCCACATACCATTCAGGCTCGGCGTATTCCCTGGACTGGGTAATGCCCAGAAGGTAACCGGTCGCGGCCATCACGATGAACAACTGGTATCCCCAGAAAACGAACCAGGCGAGGTTGCCGCCCCAGAGCCGTGCACGGCAGGTGCGCTGGACGACGTACAAGCTGGTGCACAAGAGTGCGTTGCCGCCGAACGCGAAGACCACCGCAGATGTGTGAACCGGACGCAGGCGTCCAAAATTCAGATAGGGTTCGAGGTTGAGCATCGGCCAGGCAAGCTGAGCGGCGATGATGACTCCAACCAGAAACCCCGTAACGCCCCAGAACACGGTTGCGATGACGCCATAGCGCACCACATCATCCATGTAACCGGAGGTGTCTTCGGCAGTTGCAGGCTGGCCGGCAGGTGCAAACTGCACCCGTCGCATCAGCACGATTGAACTGCCGGAAAGGATAAAAAACAGGATCCAGGCGTGAGCCTGAAACAGCGGATCTGCGGCAAATGCTGCGCCCATCAGCGCAAGAAATGTTGCCAGGATCATGGCTGCCAATTCGTAACCGTATTTCATGTCAGGAGCCCCCAGACATTGCGCCTTCTAGATATGGCGGGCGTGTACCAAATGCGAACATGCCCGCAGCGTCTCGCCTGGACATTGATCTGTGTCAAAGCAATCTCGCGGCATCGTGCTCACAGTAAATCAAGTGCACAACTGATGCGCCTGATTGTCAACTCCCAGAGCAATATCCATCCCAGCGGATGGGCACATTGGCTCTAACACTTTGAAATCGAGCATCTTTGTTCGAACAGATGATTCTATCTGATCAGATGATGCTCTAGTCGAGAGGCTGCTTCTGTCCGATGCTTATTTATCTGCTTGAACCGTCCACAACTGGCGCACACGAGCTGGAACAGCGCCTGACGGAATTCCGGCAGCATCACCGCCAGAAAATGAAGCTGTGTGATGCGCTGGAGGATCTTGCGGATTCTCTGCCCGACCAGATTGATGTGCAGAACTGCCTGGCGCTGTCGCGGTGTGTGCTGCCGACCATCCGGCAGGCCCAGGCGATGGAAGAGACCCATCTGTTCCCCCAACTGATGCAGGCCTACCCCAATGACAACCGCCTGCTGGCCAGTCTGGATCGCTTGCGCCAGGAGCACCTGGAAGATGATTCCTTTGCAGACGAGATAGCCTGCCTGCTGCATGATTGCGGATGTACCGGAAAACCTTCCAATGCAGAGTCTGCGGGCTATATGCTGCGCGGCTTTTTCTCTTCAATCCGTCGGCACGTGGCGTTCGAGCGGGAGTGTCTGATACCGCTGATCGAGTACAAGATCACCAAGCAGGGCTAAACCCAGGTCATGGGTTCAACAGAGCTCATCCACCGATCTAGTCGCCACCGGAAATGCCGGTCAGCCTGCCGGTGTCAGGGATCGTCACTTCAAGATTTTTCCTGATGTCGATGGCCCCCATCTTGCGAAGCTTGGTCATCTGGCGGCTGACGGTTTCAAGCGTCAGGCCCAGGAAATCTGCAATGTCGGATCGGTTCAAGGGAAGCATGAACCTGCTGTGCGCGGGATTGTCGGGTGATGGTGTGCCGATATGGTCGGCCAGCAGCAGCAGAAAGCTGGCTACTTTTTCCTGAGCCGTCTTGCGTCCCAGCGTCACCATCCAGGTTCTCGCGTCGTCAAGCTGGACCAGGGTTTGCTGAAGCAGGCGATGTTCAAAATCCGGCTGATGTTTAAGCATGTTCTCAAAGTCGGTTTTCGGGAAGACGCAGATTTCGACATCGGTTGCGGCTTCCACCGAAATCGATACTTTCTCTGAGAACGGTTTGCCGATGAACTCCGGCGCAAACTGAAGTCCGACGATTTGCTGGCGTCCGTCTCTGAGCAACTTGGTCAGTTTTACCGCACCTGCAACTATGTTTGCGTAGTTCACGACCTCATCGTCTTCAAAGCAGATGGTCTCGCCGTGCGGAATCTTGCGCCGCCGCGTGACAGTCGAAAAATGCAGCAGCTCGGAGGCTTTCAGGGCACTGCAAATCCCGAACCGGCGCGCGCCGCAAGCCTCACACCCGGCAGGGATGTCGGCTTCGTCAATTTCAAATGCTGGCCGGTTGGTGGACTGCATAACTGGTTCTCCGTAGGTGCACACTAACAGTACATCACGCGTTCGCAACAATCTGAATGAACTATGATGACGCAGCATGCCGGCTGAACCTGCCGCACCCGGGCAGGCCCGATGCAGGCCCGCCGAAGTTACGGTAATCGTGGCCGCAGAATCGGCGAGATTTACTACAGCTCGGCAATTTGTTGGAATTAATCGTCTTTTAGGCCTCTCAGAGGGCGCACTCTATACCATCGTCGAATAGCGCCGCGCTCCAATCTAATGTTGGCTGTCGAAGGCTAAAACTTTAGCTTGAGCGGCAAGAGAAACAATCTCGCCGTAATTCCTAATGGGAGGATTGTATGTCAAAATTTGAATTTACGCGCCGTGGCTTGATCAAGACCGGTGCTGCTGTTGGTGCCGGCCTTGCCATGCCGACACTTCTGACGCGTCCAGCGTTTTCCTACACCAACGAACCCAAGGGTAGCACTGTTACACTTGGCTTCAACGTGCCCCAGTCCGGTCCTTATGCCGACGAAGGTGCTGATGAACTGCGCGCCTACGAGCTTGCTGTCGAGCACCTGAACGGTGGCGGCGATGGCGGCATGATGGGTACGTTCTCATCAAAAGCTCTCAAGGGTAATGGTATCCTTGGCAAGAAGGTTGCGTTTGTAACCGGCGATACCCAGACAAAGTCTGATGCGGCCCGTGCATCTGCAAAATCGATGATTGAAAAAGACGGCGCGGTGATGATCACCGGCGGTTCGTCTTCTGGTGTCGCGATTGCCGTGCAGGGTCTCTGCCAGGAAGCCGGCGTCATCTTCATGGCCGGTCTGACACACTCGAACGACACAACCGGCAAGGACAAGAAGGCAAACGGTTTCCGTCACTTCTTCAACGGCTACATGTCAGCTGCCGCATTGGCGCCAGTGCTTGAAAAAATGTACGGCAAGGATCGCAAGGCCTATCACCTGACTGCTGACTATACCTGGGGCTGGACCCAGCAGGAATCGATTGCCGCGGCAACCGAAGCCAAGGGCTGGACGACGGTCAAGAACGTGCTTACCCCACTGGCCACGACAGACTTCTCGTCCTATGTCGCGCCGGTCCTGAACTCTGGTGCAGACGTTCTGGTGCTGAACCATTACGGCGGCAACATGGTCAACTCGCTGACATCTGCCGTGCAGTTCGGCCTTCGCGACAAGCAGGTTAACGGCAAGAACTTCGAAATCGTTGTTCCGCTGTATTCACGCCTGATGGCACGTGGTGCCGGCAAGAACGTTAAGGGCATCTTCGGCTCGACAAACTGGCATTGGTCACTGACTGACGACGGCTCAAAGGCATTCGTCAAGTCGTTCGGTGAAAAGTACGGCTTCCCGCCATCGCAGGCTGCCCATACGGTTTATTGCCAGACACTGCTGTATGCTGATGCATGCGAGCGTGCCGGTACATTCAATCCATGTGGCGTCGGTGAAGCGCTGGAAGGCTTCAAGTTCTCCGGCCTTGGCAATGGTGACGTTGAATACCGCAAGGAAGATCACCAGTGCTTCAAGGACGTGCTGGTCGTGAAGGGTAAGGAAAACCCGACTTCCGAGTTCGACCTTCTGGAAGTGGTGGAAGTTACGCCTCGGGCACAAGTCGAGTATGCACCTGATCATCCGATGTTTGCAGGTGGTTCGCTGGGCAAGTGTAACCCGGGCGCATAATAACCGCCTGAATTCCAACGGTTACGTGTCGCGCCAGCAGGATTGTTGTTGGCGCGACATGATTTGCTTGAGCAGCATGGTTTACTTGGGCGATGAAGACTGCTTATCTGGACTTTGAACGCTGCGGCGGCAGATGCGGTGTGGGGCAACCAACAACTCAATTGGTATAGACAATGGATGCGATCCTTCTTCAGATATTGAACGGGCTCGATAAAGGCAGCGCCTATGCGCTCATTGCCCTTGGGCTTACATTGATCTTCGGTACTCTAGGGGTTGTCAATTTTGCCCATGGTGCGCTGTTCATGATCGGTGCCTTCTGCGCGGTAACGCTGCAGAGAATCCTCAGTATCTCCACGATTACTATTGACCCGACCAGGACGGACTTCCTTGGCAAACCGCTGCAGATCAAGACTCCCCTGGTGGAATCATGGTTCGGAGAGGCGGCGGGGCAGGCGATCATCAACTGGACGGTTCCGCTGGCAATCCTGTTTGCCATCCCGATCATGCTGCTGATCGGTTATGTCATGGAACGTGGCCTGATCCGGCACTTCTATAAACGACCGCATGCAGACCAGATTCTCGTGACATTCGGCCTGGCGATCGTATTGCAGGAAATCATCAAGGCATTTTACGGTGCAAACCCGATTCCGACCCCGGCCCCCGACGTTTTCAGAGGGTCATTCGATTTCGGTGTTCTGATCGGGTACGCACAGGACGCCATCATCTATCCTTACTGGCGGCTGGTGTACTTCGCGTTTTCCGCGCTGATTATCGGGCTGGTGTTCGCCTTCCTGCAATTCACCACATTCGGCATGGTGGTTCGCGCAGGCATGGCAGACCGTGAGACGGTCGGTTTGCTGGGCATCAACATCGATCGCCGTTTCACCATCATGTTTGGCCTTGCCGCAGCCGTCGCAGGTCTCGCGGGCGTCATGTACACACCGATCAACTCGCCCAACTATCACATGGGCATGGATTTCCTGGTGCTGAGTTTCGTGGTTGTGGTGGTCGGCGGCATGGGATCACTCGGCGGCGCAGTGCTGGCCGGGTTCCTGTTGGGGATTCTGGAAAGTTTTGCATCAATGAATGTCGTCAAGGGGTTTTTCGAAGCCATTTACCTGCCGTCAATCGATCAAATCGTCATTTACCTTGTAGCGATCATCGTCCTGCTGACCCGGCCTCGCGGCTTGCTGGGGCGCAAGGGCGTGATGGAGGAGTGAGGCAATGTTGGCGCTCGATAAAAAAGACTCTTTGACGTTCCTGTTCGTGGTTGCGATTACCCTGCTGGCACCGTTTCTGATGAACCCGTTTCCCGAGGCATCTGCACTTGCCCAGTTCAATGCAGGCTATCCTGATCTGATGCAGCGGTTTGCGATCTACGGGATCTTCGCCATTGGATTCAACATCCTGTTCGGACTGACGGGATATCTGTCTTTCGGCCACGCAGCGTTTCTCGGTGTGGGGTCTTATGCGGCGGTGTGGATGTTCAAGCTTTTATCCATGAATATCATTCCGGGCATTGTGCTCAGCGTGCTGGTAGCTGGTGCGTTTGCACTGGTGATCGGTTTTATCAGCCTGCGCCGATCGGGGATCTATTTCTCGATCCTGACGCTGGCATTCGCGCAGATGAGCTTCAGCCTTGCCTATTCGGTTCTGACCCCGATCACCAATGGCGAAACCGGGCTGCAACTGTCTCTGAAAGACCCTCGCATTCTGGACGCCACCAACACAACCGGGGGCCTGCCCGTCACCAACCTGTTCGGTCTGGAGATGCGCGACAGCATGACGATGGATATCGCCGGCTGGTCGTTCAATTTCAGCACCGGGTATTATGTCTGCGCCGTCTTGATGCTGATTGCATTCTATCTTTCCATGCGGATTTTCCGGTCACCTTTCGGACTCATGCTCAGGGCCATCAAGACCAACCAGACGCGGTTGAATTATACCGGTCTGAACTCGCGCCCCTACACACTCGCAGCGTTCGTGATTTCCGGCATGTATGCTGGCCTGGCCGGCGGATTGCTTGCGTCGATGGATCCGCTTGCCGGCGCAGAGCGCATGCAGTGGACGGCTTCCGGAGAGGTTGTCCTGATGACCATCCTGGGGGGGGCCGGCACATTGCTTGGCCCGCTGCTTGGGGCCGGCTTCATCAAGTATTTCGAGAACATCTTCTCAAAGATAAACGACAACGTATTGCATACCTGGTTTTCGGTCATGCCTGAAAGCCTTGAAAATTTCCTGGTCACAATCATCCATCCGTTTGTCGGCAAGGGCTGGCATCTGACGCTTGGCCTGCTGTTCATGATGATCGTCATATTCCTGCCTGGCGGGCTGGTTGATGGCGGTACGCGGATCTGGAACAGGATAACCGGCAGAAACCGTACCCAGGTCGATGCTGATGCAAATCCAAAACCGGCTGAGTGAGGCGAGAAGTCCATGGGAATTCTTGAAATCAAGAACGTCAACAAGCGGTTCGGCGGACTGCAGGCTCTGGGTAATGTCAACCTGAATGTTGAAGCAGGTACCGTTCACGCAATCATCGGTCCAAACGGTGCCGGCAAGTCAACTTTGCTGAACTGCCTGGTCGGCAAGCTTTTACCCGATACGGGCACGGTGACGTTTGAGGGACAATCAATCCTGGGTCTCAAACCGCACCAGATCAACCAGCTCGGCATCAGCCGGGTGTTTCAGACACCGGAAATCTTCTCGACACTTTCGGTGTTTGAAAACGTCATGATTGCCTGTTTTGCGAAGCGGGACGGATCGTTCCGGCTGAATCCCCTGACCAGCATCAGTGGCGAAAAGGATATTCATGACAAGGTTGAACAAATGCTGCTTGATGTGAACATGGCTGACAAGCGCAATGATATTGCAGCTTCGATGTCACGCGGCGACAAGCGCAGGCTGGAAATGGCCATGTGCCTGGCGCAGGATCCGAAGCTTCTGCTGCTTGATGAACCCACGGCCGGCATGGCGCGCGCAGACACCAACAATACCATCGACCTGCTCAAGGAAATTGAAGAAAAACGCGGCATTACCATGGTGATCATTGAACACGACATGCACGTTGTGTTCTCGCTTGCCAACAAGATCACGGTACTTGCGCAAGGCACGCCGATCGTCGAGGACGTGCCATCCAAGATCAAGGGCAACGCAAAAGTCCAGGAAGCATATCTTGGAGGGGCGCACGAATGACCCAGATTACCGAAGAGAATCCGAATGTCGCCTCACACGCTCCGGTGTATTTTGCAGCCCATGAGCTCAAGGCCTATTATGGCGAGAGTTATATCGTCCAGGATGTGAGCCTGAATGTTCACGAGGGTGAAATTCTTGCGCTGCTGGGCCGTAACGGCGCGGGCAAGACGTCCACATTGCGTGCCATTGCCCGGCTTGACAGTCCGATGCTCACCCATGGTGAAGTGTGGCTGGACCATCAGCCGCTGCACATGATGCGCGCCTACGAGGCCGCCCAGTGCGGTGTTGGCCTGGTGCCGGAAGACCGGCGCATCATTCAGGGTCTCAGTGTTGAGGAGAACCTCAAGCTGGCCCAGATCGAAAAGCCGATTGGCTGGTCGATCGAGCGTATTTACGAACTGTTCCCGCGTCTCGGCGAACGCCGCAAACAGGAGGGGACAACACTGTCAGGCGGCGAACAGCAGATGCTGGCCATCGGCCGTACGCTGGCCCGCGATCTCAAGCTGCTGTTGCTTGATGAGCCCTATGAGGGTCTGGCACCGGTTGTTGTGCAGGAAATCGAGAAAACCCTGCACCTGATCCGCGAACAGGGCATCACAACCATCATCGTGGAACAGAACGCCATCGCTGCACTCAACCTGGCCGATCGCGCGGTTATCCTTGATACCGGCACGGTTGTTTATGATGGCACCGCGCGCGAAGTGCTGGAAAACAAGCAGTTGCGCCACGACTACCTGGCGATTTAAAGCGCTTTCCGAAAAATGTGAAGCGGCTTTCGGACCAAAAAGCGCGTCAAAACAGGGACTGAAGCGGTCCAAATGTTTTACATCCAACGTAAACTGCTTTAGCGCGATTTTCGCCTCCAGATGAAGCCGTTCTGGCCGGATCAGTTATGATCCGCGTTATGCCTTGATCCGTAATGCTATATTGAGGCGTTGATTTAACACTGAAAAATCACAATGTGATCAAATGCACATTGCTGCGGATGACTTGCGGGCATGTTGTGTTCATCAAACGCACAGAAACGTACCCTCATGCGTATTTGGAGGCATTAGTGATGACCAGTTTTACTAAAGTACTGATAGCAGGCCTGATTGCAGCAACAAGTGTGACTGCCAGCGTGGCTGCCGATTCAATCGCCAACAGCAAGGCTGCGCAGGTCGAACGCTCGAATGTAACAGTTATCTACAAGTCCGACGTACATTGGCCGGTCAAGGGCCGGATATCGGTTGATCCTTGCAGCCTCTACGCCTGTGTTGAAGCCTGAGAACCAATCCCGGCAAGCAGGCGCCTGAACCGCTGCCTGCACCGTTGTTCTACTGCCCCAGCTGCAGTTCATCCCAGTGCCTGATATAGATGGCGAACCATGGACACAGACTGTCCGGCGTTTCCGCCAGCAGCGCTGGAAGTTCGGACACGTCCACCCATTTCGTTGCACTGACCTCTTCCGAATCCAGCGAGATCGACAAGACCGACTCGTCTGCATGACCTGCAAACACATGCACCCGCTCATTCTCGACCAGACCGCCGCCAACATCGGCGCGGTACTCGAATATGCTGGTCTTGGTCAGTGGGACCGCAATGCCCAGTTCCTCGCCAATGCGGCGGGATGCGGCATGTTCCACGGTCTCTCCCCAATGCGGATGGGAACAGCAGGTGTTGGCCCATTTGCCGGGGCAATGATACTTGGACGCCGCGCGCTGCTGAATCAGCAATTTACTGCCTGAAAATACAAACACGGAAATCGCAAGATGTTGTTGATCCGTGCGATGGGCTTCCATTTTCTCAATTGGAAACAGTGAACCGTCTTTGGCAATTGCAGGAATGATGATGTCAGGTGTACCGGTTACCATCTAACCCCCAACCAGCTTTGGCAGCACGAATACTTCAGAATCGGGTTTCAGCGGCACCATGATGGAATTGGCGTACATGCGTCCGTCCACCGAAACGGATACGCCTCGGTCAATGGCCTGCTTCATGGCGGGGTAGGTTGCTGATAGCTGGTCCAGCACCTCCCGGATGCTGGCCGCCTGCAATTCGACCTCGTCTGCCCCCTCAAGAGCAGACTTGAGTGATCCCCAGACCTGAACCTTGACCATGATGGCTTTCCGATCGTTCTAGATGCGGCCCAGTGCCTTGAGCACTTTTGGCGGCGACATGGGCAATTGCGTCATGCGTACGCCGGCAGCACTTGAAACCGAGTTGGAGATTGCAGCCAGGGGTGGAACGATGGAGGTTTCGCCAACACCGCGCACACCATAGGGATGGCCGGGGTTAGGAACTTCAACGATCACCGCGTCGATCATCGGCAGGTCTGATGCAACGGGAATACGGTAGTCGAGGAAGCCGGCGTTCTGCAGTGTGCCGTCCTTGCCGTAAATGTATTCCTCGTTGAGTGCCCAGCCAATGCCCTGCACGGCACCGCCCTGGAACTGCCCCTCCACATAGGACGGATGAACCGCCTTGCCGGCGTCCTGGAACACGGTGTAGCGCAGAATTTTCACATAGCCGGTATCGGGATCGACTTCTGTGTCCACCATGTGGGTGGCAAAACTGACACCGGCGCCTTCCGCATTGATTTCACAGTGGCCGGCAATCGGACCACCGGTAGCACCCGCCTGGGCTGCGATATCGGCCAGTGTCAGGGGGTCATGCTTGCCGGCATTGGGGCTGGACGGGCGCGCGGTGCCGTCTTCCCAGGTTACCGCTTCAACCGGTATGCCCCAGATGCCTGCCGCGCGTTCGCACATTTTGCCGATTGCGTCACGCGCCGCGTTGATGGCGGCAAGGCCGGAAGCGAAGGTGACCCGGCTGCCATCGGTTACGTCGTTGTAGCCGAGCGAGGCCGTGTCGGCGATGATGCAGCGAACCTTGTCGTGCGGGACGCCGAGTTCTTCTGCCGCCATGTTGCCGATCGACGCGCGCGAGCCGCCGATATCCGGCGTGCCCACGGACAACCCGATCGTGCCGTCCGCATTGACATTGAGCGATACCGAGGTTTCGCCGCCGAAGTTGAACCAGAAACCGCATGCGACGCCGCGGCCCTGGTTGGCTCCGAGCTTGGTCTTGTAGTGGGGATGGGCTTTGGCCGCTTCCAGTGTGGCACGCAGGCCAATCACGTCAAAGTTGGGTCCGTAAGAGGCTTTGGAGCCATCGGAAGAGGCGTTCTTCAGGCGCACATCAAGCGGATCCAGCCTGAGTTCCTTGCACAGCTCATCGACCACGCTTTCTACCGCGTAGGCTGCCATCGGCGCGCCGGGCGCACGGTAGGCAGCCTGCTTTGGCCGGTTGGCGATGACGTCATAGCCAACTGCGCGCACGGCCTTGAGATCATAGCAGGCAAATGCTGCCATGGCGCCGTATGGAACCGCCGAGCCGGGAAAGGCTCCGCCCTGGTAGCGCAGCGTTGCATCACCTGCCGTGATGGTCCCGTCCTTCTTCATGCCGATTTTCACATCGATGGATGTCGACGAGGTCGGACCGCTGGCGCGCAGCACCTCGGACCGGCTCATGACCACCTTGACGGGGTGGTTGGCCTTCAGGGACAATGCCAGCGCCACCGGTTCGATGAACACCGTGGTCTTGCCGCCAAAGCCGCCGCCGATCTCAGATGCGGTCACGCGCAGGCCGGATGCATCAATGCCGAGCAGGGCGGAACAGACCTGCCGCACCATGAAGTGGCCTTGCGTGCAGCACCAGATGTCGCCACGCCCGTCTGAACCCATGCTGGCCAGGCAGGCATGGGGCTCGATATAGCCCTGATGGGTGGCTTCAGTCCTGAAGGTGCGCTCGATGACAAGATCAGCCTGCTTCAGGCCGGCTTCCACATCGCCATGGCCGAACTCGAAGCGTTCAGCAATGTTGGATGGCTTCTTCGGTGTCTTGTCGAGGCCCTTGGTGAACAGCTTGCTGTTGATGATCGGCGCCGACGGTTTCATTGCCTCGTCCACATCGGTCACATGCGGCAGCACCTCATAGTCGACCTTGATCAGTTTGAGCGCCTGTTTGGCTGCCGCGCGGCTTGTGGCGGCGACGGCGGCGACGGCGTGGCCATCATAGAGTGCCTTTTCGCGGGCCATGACGTTCTCGCGGATATCAAGAACGTCTTCAGGGCAGGGACCGAAATCCTTTGCGGTGATCACGGCGTGAACGCCGTTTACCGCTTCGGCACTGGAGGTGTCGATGCTCTTGATGCGGGCATGGGCGTGCGGACTGCGCAGTATCAGGCCCCACAACATGCCAGGTGCCGTCATGTCAGCGCCGAACCGGGCGCGTCCGGTGATCTTGTCCAGACCATCGGGGCGCGGTGTGCGGGTGCCGACAATCTTGAAGTTGCGTTTCAGGGCGTCTTTGCCAGGTTGAAAATTCATGCCTTTACCCTCTTTTTCGCAGCTGCCTTCTTGGTCTTTGCCGGCTTTCTCATATCCTTTGCGGTGTCGAGAACGGCCCGCACGATCTTATCGTACCCGGTGCAGCGGCACAGATTACCGGCCAGCCAGTAGCGAACCTCTTCCTCGGTCGGATCGTCATTGCGCTCCAGCAGGGATTTCGCTGCAATCAGGAACCCGGGCGTACAGACTCCGCATTGCAGTGCTGCATGATCCAGAAACTTCTGCTGCAGGGGATGAAGCTCGGTGCCGTCGGCCATGCCCTCGATGGTCTCGATTTCGCACCCTTGTGCTTCTGCGCCGAGCATCAGGCAGGAACATACCAGCCTGCCATCCACGATAACCGAGCAGGCCCCGCAGTCGCCTGTACCGCAGCCTTCCTTGGACCCGGTCATGCCGAGCCGGTCCCGCAAGACATCGAGAAGGGTCTCGTCTGCTTCGCAGGAGAATTCTGTGTCATCACCGTTGATGGATGTTGAAACCTGGATTTGAAACATAAGCTTTTTTCCTCAAGACTTTCCGAGTGCGCGATCGCGCGCGATTATGGCGGCACGCCGGGCCAGAACGCCGGCGACATGAATGCGGAACTCCCTGGTGCCACGCTTGTCGTCAATCGGCTTGGCTGCTGCAGAGCAGGCAGCGGCGAGCGCATCCAGCGCGGCATCATCAACCTTGGTGCCGATCAGGGCTCCGGCTGCCTTTGCAACCAGCAGGACGGTCGGGGCAACGGCACCAAGCGACACCCTTGCGGCTGTGCAGACACCCTTGGTGTCCAGTGTCAGGCAGACACCGACACCGACGACAGCAATGTCCATTTCGGTGCGCGGACTAAAGCGCAAATAGGCATCACCGGTACGCGCTGGTTTTGCCGGCAGCAGAATGGCCTCGATGAGTTCACTTTTTTTCAGGATGGTCTTGCCCGGGCTTTTGCAGACTTTCTCTACGGCAACCTTGCGCTTGCCTTTCGGGCCGCGGATTACCGCCTTCGCCCCGGCTGCAACCATGGCCGGCACGCTGTCGGCAGCCGGCGAGGCATTGCACAGATTGCCGGCAATGGTTGCTCGGCCCTGAACCTGTGTGGAACCGATCAGTGCAGCGGCTTCAACCACGCCTGGCCAGGCCTTGGCGAGTGCCGCGTTTTCGCTCATTTCCGCTGACGAAACCGCAGCCCCGATGGAGAAACCCTTGCCGTCGCGCGCAATCTTGCACATTGGCGATATCCGTTTGATATCAATGATGGTGTCGGGCTCGGCAAACCCGGTTCGCATGCGAACCAGCAGGTCGGTGCCACCGGCAAGTATCTGTGTGGTGCCCTTGGAACTGGCCAGCAGCTTCACTGCGTCTTTTAGTGTGGCCGGTGCGTGGTATTGCATCGGTAATCTCCCTGAAATCACAATCCCCGCCACGCTACTCCATCAATTGCGCCTTCGTCGAGCCCAACCTGCGACAGGCTGTGTTGTCGAAACGGCATATCGGGTTTCCGCAATGTGAAGGATTATGCCGATCAGAGATGATTGCCACGGCACGCTCGGCTGACTAGAGCGATATCCATCCGTACGGATGGATAAAATTGCTCTAGCATTCTGGAATCGAGCATCTTTTTCCGATCAGATGATTCCATCTGATCGGATGATGCTCTAGTGTCACGAGCTTGAGAAATTGAATAGTCTGCAGCATATAAAGATACCGGTTTCAGGTTTGTTTTCCCCAAGGAGCTTCCATGTCTTCACCAATATCCTATTCGCATGACGGTGCCATTGCCGTGATCACGGTGGACAATCCGCCGGTCAACGCTCTTTCGCAATCGGTCCGGGAAGGATTGAGCAAGGCGGTGACGCGATTTGAAGGCGACAGGAAGGCCAGGGCTGCAGTGATCGTCGGTGCCGGCCGCACATTTTTTGCAGGCGCCGATATCAAGGAGTTCGGCAAACCGCTGGCTGCCCCCGGGCTGCCAGGTGTGGTCAACCAGATCGAAGCGTGTTCAAAGCCGGTGATTGCGGCTCTGCACGGCACCGCGCTTGGGGGAGGTTTCGAAGTGGCGCTCGGGTGCCATTACCGGGTGGCTGTGGCGTCCGCCAAGGTCGGCCTGCCGGAGGTCAATCTGGGCATCCTGCCGGGTGCCGGCGGCACCCAGCGTGCGCCGCGGCTTGCCGGTGTCGCTGCGGCGGCTGATCTCATCACGTCCGGCCGGCATGTCGGTGCGCACGAAGCACTTGAGCTGGGCCTTATCGACGAGGTGTCCAATGACACCGACCCGAGGGCGGCCGGCGTGGCGTTTGCCGGGCTGATCCTGGGCAATGACATGGGGCCGCGCCCGACCCGTGACCTGAATGACAGGCTTGAAGAAGCGCGTGCTGACAAAGGCCTGTTTGACGGACTGAGGGCGGCTGCCAAAGCCAAGGCGCGCGGCCAGTTGTCGCCGATGGTGTGCATTGACGCCATCGAAGCGGCTGTGACCGCCAAGAGCTTTGACGCCGGCCTTGCCGCAGAACGCAAGCTGTTCGACAAGCTGATGGCGTCGGACCAGCGCGAAGCCCTCATTCATGCGTTTTTCGGTGAGCGCGCTGTCGGCAAAGTGCCTGAACTGGAACAGGGCAAGCCGCGTGACGTGAACAAGATCGGTGTTATCGGTGGCGGCACAATGGGATCCGGTATCAGCATCGCGCTGCTGAACGCGGGCTATAGCGTGACCATGGTCGAACGCGACGATGAGGCGATTGCCGCCGGCAAGGCGCGGGTTGAGAAAACCCTGGAGGGTAGTGTCGCGAGGGGCAAAATGTCGGGCGAACAGCGCGACGCGATGCTGGCGGACCTGTTTCACGGCACCACCAGCATGAATGCGCTGGCACAGGTTGATCTGGTCATCGAGGCGGTGTTTGAAAGCATGGACGTCAAGAAGGATGTCTTTGGCCAGTTGGACACTATCTGCAAGCCCGGCTGTGTGCTGGCATCCAACACTTCCTACCTGGATATCAACCAGATCGCTGCGATGACCAACCGCCCGCAGGACGTGATCGGCATGCACTTTTTCTCGCCGGCCAATATCATGCGGCTGCTGGAGATCGTCGTGGCCGAGAAAACTGACCCGGATGTGGTGGCGACGGCTTTTGCCGTGGCCAGGAAAGCCAGGAAGGTCGGCATCCGGTCAGGCGTGTGTGACGGCTTCATCGGCAACCGTGTAATGGGCAAGTACCTGCGCGTCGCACAGATGATGGTTGAAGACGGCGCTACGCCGTATGAGGTGGATGCGGCGGTTGTCGGATTTGGCTATCCCATGGGACCGTTTGCCATGTCGGACCTGGCGGGCCTCGATATTGGCTGGGCAACCCGCAAGCGCAAGGCACCGACGCGTGACCCGAAAGAGCGCTATGCGTCCGACTGGATAGACCGGATTTGCGAGCAGGGCCGCTATGGCCAGAAAACCGGGCGCGGCATTTACAATTATCCCGAAGGCGCGCGAAAGGGTGAGCCTGACCCGGAAACGCTGGCCATTATCGATGACGTGCGTCGTGAAAAGGGCATCAAAGCCCGCAAGTTCACAGCAGACGAGATCATCGAGCGCTATATGGCGGCGATGATCAATGAAGGCGCGAAAGTGCTGGAAGAGGGCATTGCGCTGCGTCCGGTGGACATCGATATGGTGCAGTTGTTCGGCTATGGCCACCCGCGCTGGCGGGGCGGGCCGATGAAGTATGCCGACATGCAGGGCCTGGACAGTATCCTGGCGTCCATCCGCAAGTTCGAAACCGAAGACGGCTGGTTCTGGAAACCGGCCGGGTTGCTGGTTGATCTTGTCGACAGGGGTGAGACCTTTGACAGCCTGAACAAGAAGGAAATCAAGTAATGCGCGAAGCCGTCATTGTGTCCACTGCCCGCACCGCCATCGGCAAGGCGTTTCGCGGTTCGTTCAACATGACCCATGGTGCCACCATGGGTGGTGCAGCAGCGGCTGCTGCCATCGAGCGCTCCGGTGTGGATCCCGCGATGATCGAGGACTGCATCATGGGGTGTGGTTTTCCCGAAGGGGCAACCGGCTCCAATATTGCACGCCAGATCGCCATACGGGCCGGGCTGCCGGTCACGGCCTGCGGCATGACCGTCAACCGGTTCTGCTCATCGGGTCTGCAGGCGGTGGCACTGGCAGCACATCGCATCACCGAAGAGGCAACGCCCGCGGTGCTGGCCGGAGGTGTGGAGTCCATATCGCTGGTTCAGGACGCTGCCTCGCAGGGAGCTTCCCGGGAAGCGTGGCTGAATGAGCACAAGCCGGAACTTTACATGGCGATGATCGATACCGCCGACATTGTGGCGGATCGCTATGGCATATCGCGCGCAGCGCAGGACGAATATGCCCTCGCCAGCCAGCAACGCACCGCCGATGCACAGGCAGCGGGCAGGTTTGGCGACGAGATCATCCCGGTCTCCACGACAATGGGGATGAAGGACAGGGAAACCGGTGTCATTACCACTCATGAAGTGACGATTGAGTCGGACGAGTGCAACCGTCCATCGACGACGCTGGAAGGATTGTCCGGTTTGCAGGCCGTGCGCGGCGAAGGCAAATACATCACGGCTGGAAATGCCTCGCAACTGTCCGACGGAGCGGCGTGCCTTGTGCTGATGGACTCCAGGGAGGCCGAGCGAAAGAACCTCGAGCCGCTCGGGGCTTTAAGGGGCTTTACGGTGGCCGGCTGTGAGCCGGATGAAATGGGCATCGGCCCGGTATTCGCGGTGCCGCGACTGCTGGAACGGACCGGTCACAAGATGGATGATATCGATCTGTGGGAACTGAACGAAGCGTTTGCCAGCCAGGTTCTGTACAGCCGTGACACGCTGGGCATTCCCAACGAGATACTGAACGTCAATGGCGGGTCCATTGCCATTGGTCATCCTTACGGCATGACAGGTGCCCGGCAGGTGGGTCACGTTTTGCTGGAAGGAAAGCGGCGCGGTGCAAAAAAGGCCGTGGTGACCATGTGTATTGGCGGCGGCCAGGGCGCGGCCGGGTTGATAGAGATTTACTGAGCCGGCCTCAATCAGTGGCAAATGACGTCAACTGGTCGGCAAACACGCTGGCCAACCTGGCCTTGAGTATCTTGCCGGACGGTGCCGCGGGCAATTGATCCGACATCACCCAGCGCGTGGGATGCTTGTAGGCGGCGAGGCGTTCGGACAGGTGGAGTTTCAGATCGCCCGGTACCAGTGTGCAGCGCGCGAGCGGCTGGATGAACGCCACTATCTCTTCATTGCCGTGCGCGCTGTATCCGATGACGGCGGCTTGCACAATTTGTGGATGCTGGTTCAGGGCAGCTTCGACCTCCAGCGGGTAGACATTGAACCCGGAGCGGATGATCAACTCCCTGGCCCGGCCGGTAATCTGCAGATTACCGTCGTCATCCAGATACCCCAGGTCCCCGGTCCGCAACCAGCCTGCGCTGTCCAGAACCTGGTTGGTTTCGGCTTCGTTGCGATAATACCCGGCCATGATGTTCGGGCCACGGATGATGATTTCTCCAACCCTGTCGGGACCTGACTGCTCGATGCGGACCTCCTGACCCGTCAGCATCTTGCCGACGGAGGTGTCCGCCCGTGTGGCACCGGGCCGGGTAGCCGCAATGCCGGCAGTTGCCTCGGTCATGCCGTATCCGTTGAACAATGACAGTCCAAAGAAGCTTTCCACTTTCTGTTTCCACGCCAGATCAAGCGGCGCACCGCCCGACGATATGTATCGCAGGCGCTCGGCGTGCAGCTTCTTCAAACCGGACTGGCTGGCGTGCGCCATCAGCAGTGCGTGCATTTGCGGGACAGCGGGAAACACCGACACCCTCGATTGCAACGCTGCAAATGTTACCGCAGCATCAAATCGCGGCACCAGTTCAAGACATGCCCCGACAGCCAGCGCGGCCATGAACGCCGATGACAGCCCGAACACATGGGTCAGGGGCAAGACCCCATATATGTGATCTGCGGCTGTAATTTCGCGATGAGCAGCGGATGTCTGCCCGCCATAGATGAGATTGGCATGGGTCAGCATGACGCCCTTGGGGTCGCCCGTGGTGCCGGTCGTATAGAGCAGGGTGGCGATCTGGCCTGCAGTCGCGGTGCCGGGCTCGGCGACGGTATCCGGTCGGCTTTCCAACATGGCCGGTTCGCCAGCGAGTATGAGTTCGCGTGTGCCCGCAGCTTGCGCGTGGTTGTTGGCTGCAGTGGATACTGAGTGTGTGAACAGTGTCGCGGCAGGGCGTGCATGGTCACGGATGCGGCCGATTTCTGCGGCCGACAGGCGCGCATTTACCGGTACAGACCAGGCATCAAGCAAGCTTGTTGCCATCAGCGCAACTGCAAGTGCGACTGAATTTTCAGCCACCAGCATCACCCGGTGTCCGGGTTTCACGCCGGCGTCCCGCAAGGTTGCGGTGGCCTCGTTTGCGGCTCGCAGCCACTCGGCATAAGTGATATCACCGGTGAGAGCGGTGGTCAGTGCAATTGCGTCAGGTGCATGGGCAGCCTGTCGTTCAAGCAGGTGGTGTATCCGTGAAAACGATGTCATCTTGCCGAAGACTATACGGCTGAAGGCGCGTCCGCCAGCCGGTAAACCAAGGAGTTTCAGACCATGATCCGCCCCACACTTTCATCTCTGGTTGCCGAACTGCCTTCGACGGTTCCGTTTGTCGGTCCCGAAGCGCAGGAACGTGCGCGTGGAGATGAGTTCAAGGCACGTATCGGTGCCAATGAAAGCGTGTTCGGTCCATCCGAACTGGCGGTCAAGGCCATGCAGGCTGAAGCAGCCGAGGCGTGGAAGTACGGCGATCCGGAAAGCCATGATCTCAAGCAGGCACTGGCTGCCTGGCACGGCGTGTCGCCGGACAATATTCTGGTCGGAGAAGGCATTGACGGCATGTTCGGCGTCACTGCACGACTGTTCGTTGAACCCGGCGACAAGGTTGCTACATCTGCAGGGGCCTACCCGACTTTCAATTACCAGGTTGCCGGTGCAGGCGGCCAGATCGTCACGACACCGTATGTTGATGATCACGAAGACCCGGCATCGCTGCTGGCTCTGGCACGGCGTGAAAATGCGAAAATGATCTATCTTGCCAATCCGGACAACCCGATGGGGACATGGTGGCGGGGCAGTGAAATCGACGCGATGATCAAGGACCTGCCGGAAGGTGTCGTGCTGTGCCTGGATGAAGCCTATGGCGAATTTGCCCCAGCCGGCACCATGCCCGACCTGGATGTGCTCAACCCGCAGGTTCTGCGATTCCGCACGTTCTCCAAAGCCTATGGCATGGCGGGCTGCCGGATCGGCTACATCATCGGAGAAGCGCAGATCATCAAGGCGTTTGACAAGATACGCAATCATTTTGGCGTCAACCGGATTGCACAGGCCGGCGCGCTGGCGGCACTGGCCGACGATGACTGGCTGGAAGCTGTTGTCATGCGGGTGCACAGCGCGCGCGACCGGATTTGCCGGATCGCCCATGACAATGGCCTGGAGACGATCGCTTCGGCGGCCAATTTCGTTGCCATTGACTGCGGTCATGACGGGGCCTTTGCCAAGGCGGTCATGGACGGCCTGCTGGCCCGTGGCATATTTGTGCGGATGCCGGGTGTGGCGCCGCTCAACCGGTGCATTCGCGTATCGGCGGGTCGCGAAGATGACCTGGACCTGTTCGAGCAAGCCTTGCCGTTGGCACTTGCAGATGCCGGCAGATGACGCAGCAGGCACGCGTATTCAAACAACTACCTGTCGGCAGCTTGTCTGTTGCTGTGTTGCTGCTGGTAGCGGGGCTGGTGACAGCCAGCCTGTCGGGTGCACTTTTGAAACTGATGGCGAGCGAGCTGAACGTAGCCGTGATGACCTTCGGGCGATATACCGGGTACCTGGTGATACTGCTGCCGATTGCAGTGTGGCGCTATGGACGCCAGGTGATTTTTCCGCCCCAGGCACCGACCCAGTTCCTGCGGGCCACACTGATCCTTGGTGCTACACTGAGTTTTGTGTTCGCGGTGCGTTACCTGCCCTTGGCGAACGCGGTTGCCATCCTGTACATCTATCCGTTCCTGGTGGCGCTGCTGTCGCCGTGGCTGCTGGCAGAGCGCGCCAGCCCGGCTGCCTGGCTGGGGGTGGTGTGCGGCTTTGCCGGCGTCCTGATCGTCATGCGGCCTGACCTGGGTGTCCTCAATGTCGGCACCATTGCGGCCATCGCCACCGGCGTGTTCTACGCGTTTCACATTATCATTACCCGGAAGCTGGCCAATGCGGCTCCGGCACTGGTTTCCAATTCCTACATGGCGCTGGTGGCGTTTGTGCTGATATCTCCGCTGGCGTGGGTGTTGTGGCAGCCGGTTTCACTCAAGCAGGCAGCGATATTGTTTGTCATGGGAGCGGTCAATGCAGTGGCGCACCTGCTGATCATCAATGCGTTTGCACGCGCATCGGCCCCGGCACTGGCTCCGTTCACCTATGCTGAAATCGTTGCTGCTATCGGTTGGGGGATACTGTTTTTTGCCGACATACCGGACGCGATCACCTTCATCGGTATTGCAGTGATCATTGCGTCCGGTGTCATCGTGTCCCTGAGCGGCAATCTCGGCCGGCTGATCGCGCGACGGCGCGGCGTAAGTGCGGGAGGTTAGGGGCCTGATCCCATCTGCCTCTAGAATGGTGATTTCGTCGGAAACGCCGGTTTGCGTTTTTCGCGAATCGAGGACAAGCCCTCTTTCACCTCCGGCCCGGAAAATCCCATGAACTCCAGCGCCAGGGACGCATCGAAGCTGGGGCCGGCCATGCGCAGCCAGTTGTTCAGCGAATGCTTGGTCCAGCGAATAGCCGTGGGCGCGCCCCTTGCCAGCTTGTGGCAGATTTTCAATGCGGCTTCGTACACCTGATCATCGTCTGCGACCTGTGACACCAGGCCAATGCGCTCGGCCTCTTCGCCGGCAAGCGGTTCGCACAGCATCAGATAGTATTTTGCCTTGGCCATGCCGATGAGCAACGGCCAGATGATGGCTGCATGATCTCCGGCAGCGACGCCCAGCCTTGTGTGGCCGTCGATGATGCGGGCAGTGCGGCCGGCAACGGTGATATCGCACACCATGGCTGCCGCCAGCCCCGCGCCGACACTGACGCCCTCGATTGCCGCGACGGTCGGCTTGGAGCAATTGATGACGTTGTAGATCAGATCACTTGCTTCCTTCCACACACGGGCGCGGGTTGCAAAGTCGTTGGTCATGTCTTCGACCAGACCAAGGTCACCGCCTGCCGACAGGTTGCCGCCGTCGCCGCGCAACAGGACCACATTGGTGTCGGGGTCGCGATCTATGTCACGCCATACTTCAGCCAGTTCGCGGTGGCCATTGGCATCAAGCGCATTGAGCTTTTCCGGCGCACTGAGAATGACCTCCAGAATGCCGTCTGCCGGCCGGTTGAACTTCAAGGACGTATAGTGTGTATAGAACTCGGTCATGGTCACTCAACAATTGTTGTTTTGTTATAAGATGGCTAGCCAGTATGGGACAGCCAACCGGTCTTGAGAAGAAGGTGGATAGTGCATGGGTGTGATGATTGATGGCAAGTGGCACAGGCAATCTATTGCCGAGCTTTCCGACGGCGGCAGCTTCAAGCGCAGCGAAACCAGCTTCCGGGACTGGATCACACCTGACGGCGAGTTTCCTGCGCAGGCAGGGCGCTATCGTCTTTATGTGTCCCTGGCGTGTCCGTGGGCACACCGGACCCTGATCATGCGGGCCTTGAAGGGCTTGCAGGACAAGATCCCGGTGTCAGTGGTCAACTGGTACATGGGCGAAGACGGCTGGTCGTTTGAGCCAGGCGAAGGTGTTGTGGCTGACCCGGTATTCGGCGCGCCGTATTTGCGCGACGTCTATGCCGGCGTGAAGCCCGATTACACCGGCCGGGTCACCGTGCCCGTTCTGCTTGATACCGAGACCCGGCAGATCGTCTCGAATGAAAGCGCCGAGATCATCCGCATGTTCAACACGGCATTTGACGGCTCAGGCGCTGCTCCGGGTGATTATTACCCGGCCGCATTGCGCGACACGATCGATACGATCAATGCACGCATTTATGACACCTTGAACAACGGTGTCTACAAATCCGGCTTTGCCCAGAGCCAGGAGGCATATGAAGATGCCGTATTGCCGGTGTTTGATACGCTCGGCTGGATGGAGGACATTCTGGCCCGGCAGCACTGGCTGGCAGGCGACAGGTTTACCGAAGCCGACATCAGGGCTTTCGTGACACTGCTGCGCTTCGATCCTGTGTATCACGGGCATTTCAAGTGCAATCGCGCGCGTATCGTCGACTACCCGAACCTGTGGGCGTACACGCGCGAAATCTACCAGATGCCGGGGGTGGCCGAGACGGTCAACCTCGACCATATCCGCAACCACTATTATGCCAGTCACGAGACAGTGAACCCGACCCGTATTGTCGCTGTTGGACCGGTACTGGACTATATGGCGCCGCATGGGCGCGGCTGAGGCTGAGGCTCAGGCCTGGTATGTGACAATACCGTCGCAGACAGTCGTGGTGACCTTGATCCGGTCAATTGCGGCGGGATCTGCAGCTTCCAAGTTGGCGTCCAGGATCACGATATCCGGGACAAACCCTTCCGCCAGCTTGCCCTTTCGATTTTCGCTGAATTCCGCATAGGCCCCGCCTGCCGTATAGCCGTGCACCGCCTGGTGCAGGGACTGGCGCTGGTCCGGATGGGCCGGGTGCAGCTTTTCCCGCGTCATTGCGGCCTTGATGGACTTCAGCGGATCAACCGGTGACACCGGCCAGTCACTGGCAAAGCAGAGTTTGGCACCGGCATCGCGCAAGGTGTTCCAGGCAAAGGCGCGCGCGAGTTTTGCATCGCCGATCTTTGAGCGTGTCGGCTCCATCGGATAGGCCTTGGTGCCCAGCGCATGCAGCGGTTGCATGGAGGCAATGACACCCAGTTCGGCAAACCGTTCGATGTCAGCTTCAGCAATGATTTCGATATGCTCGATGCGATGGCGGCTGTCACGCTGGCCATTGGCATCCTGAGCCGCCTGATAGCCATCCAGCGTCCGCCGCACGGCAGCATCTCCTATGGCGTGAACCGCAATCTGGAAGCCGCGCCTGTCACACTGTGCAGCGATCTCGTTGAACTGTTCGGCGCTGAACAGGGGGTCGCCGGTTGAGGCAGGATCATCCGGGTATCCGTCCAGCACGAAAGCGGTGCCGGAGTCCAGAACGCCGTCCATGAACAGTTTGACCCTGTTGCACCACAGATGATCGCCGTTCCAGGTGTGGCGCATGTATTCTGCTTCTTGCAGATCAGACAGCTGCTTGTCGTTCTTGTAATGGAAAGGCACTTCAATGCGGCACTTCAGACTGCCGGTATCGTGGATTTCCTGAAGCAGTTCGCACTGGTACAGGTTACCGTCCATATTGTGCATCGAGGTGATGCCCAGCGCGGCGCAGTAATCAATGCCCTGTTGAAGCGTGGTGATGTCTGCGGCGCGTTGCGCCATGGTTGCCGCGGGCACCGGGTCGCGTGCGGTTGTATAGCCCAGCGACTCGCGTCCCTGGTTTTCGGTCAGCGCAATGACCGGGGAAAATGCATCTGTTTCGCGCAGTTCCCCGGACGCGGTGCCGTCTGCCGCCATGACAATTTCACTGCCGGGATGCGGTTGTGCGCCGTGCAGTATGCCGGCAGCTGCGAGGGCTGCTGTGTTTGCCCAGGCCGTGTGAGAGTCAGGGGCCATCATGGCAAACGGGCGGTCGGGACAGATGTCATCGAGCATTTGCCGTGTGACGGGGCCTTCACCCAGAATGGTATAATGCGCCTGATTGGCAAAGATAATGCCGTCCGGCTGCCGGACACTCCAGTTGGCCACGATGCTCCGAAGCGCGTCGCGTCCCGATACACCTGACAGGTCGAGGCGGGTAAGCGAGGCCGCGCCGGCAAAAATGTGCAGATGGCTTTCTATGAAACCGGGCAGAACGCTTGCCCCATTGGCGTCGATGATGCGGGTAGCGGGGCCTGCCAGATTAGCAACGTCGTGGTTGCTGCCAACCGCAATGATCTTGTTGCCGGACACCGCCAGACTCTCGGCACAAGGGTGCGCATCATCCATCGTCATGATGCTTGCATTGCGGATGATGAGATCGGCGCGCGTCACGTCCCGGCCTTCTCGTGTTCGGCGATGTAGGCGATGGCAGACTGTACGCCGCCTGGCCCGTGTTCGATACCGAGCGCTGTCATCGCGGTTTCGATTGCAGCCAGTGTTCCCAACTGGTTGTAGGCGTTGACATGGCCCATGTGGGCAATGCGGATTGCCTTTTCATCCAGCTGGCCAATGCCACGGCCAATGGTGACGCCGAGATTGTTTTCGCAATAGTCGAGAATACCCGGGCTTGCACCTTCCGGGGTCAGCATGCAGGTGACCGAATTGCTGCGCTCGCTTGGTTCCGACACTGCGAAAGCCATGTCGCCGCTTGATGTCCAGGTTTGCACGGCGGCGCGGGTGGCGCCTGCCAGGACGGCATGGCGATGAATGACATTGTCGAGGCCTTCGCAGAGCAGCATTTCGAGCGCCTTGCGCAGTGCGAACACCATTTGTACAGGCGGCGTTCCCGCGTACCACATGTAATGGTCGTCGCCATCTCGGAACGTCCAGTCCCAGTAGTTGGTTATCAGCCCTGCAGTTTTGTGCGCCTGTTTGGCCTTGGTGCTGGCGGCGGTGAAGCTGAGGCCCGGCGGGGTCATCAAGCCTTTCTGGGCACCGGCAACAGTGACGTCGACGCCCCAGGCATCCATGTCGAATTCCATGCAGGCGAGCGACGCGATTGTGTCCACCATCAACATTGCCGGATGGCCGGTTTCATCCAGAGCTGCACGCACGCCCCTGACGTCGTTGACAACACCGGTTGCAGTATCTGCCTGGACCATCAGGATGGCCTTGAAGTCATGGCCCTTGTCTTCGGCAAGCCGGGCTGTGACCGCTTGCAGGTCGACGGCGCGGCCCCGGCGTTCGGCAAGCACCTCGGTGTCGATGCCGAGTTTACCGGCATTCTCACCCCACACGATCGGGAACAATCCCGACTCAAGCACCAGCACCTTGTCGCCTTTTGACAGCGTGTTGGTAAGCGCTGCTTCCCACGCGCCATGACCGTTGGCGGCATAGATGTAGATGCTGCCTGCTGTGCGGAAGACCTTTCTGAGATCTTTCATGCAGTCGCGCGATGCCACTTCCGAACTGCCGCCGTAAATGTCGACAGAGGCATGATGCAGGGCATTGAGCACTTCATCAGGCATGTTTGTTGGGCCGGGAATGGCAAGATGCCGATGACCATTGGCAAGCGTCATGAAACTGGTCCGTTGATTGAAGCTGATACGAGACGAAGATGCCGCACTGTTCCACTGGTTGCGCGCAATGGCAAGACGTCAGGTGCCCAGATAGGCGTGCAAACCAGGAATGTCTGATGCGCTGAAAAGCTCATCGACCGGGCGGTTGGCGACAACCCGGCCGGCGTCAAGAAATGCTGCGTGAGTGGCCGCGAATTTCACATCTGCCGGATCGTGCGACACCAGGATGACAGTCATCCCGCGCTCTTTGTGAATGGTACTGACGAGTTGCAGCATGTCACGCCGCAATGCCGGACCGAGCGCGGCAAACGGTTCATCCAGCAGCAATACGGGTTTGTCGCGCACCAGTGCCCTGGCGATTGCCACGCGCTGCCGCTGTCCGCCGGACAATTCGCGCGGCAATCTCTTGCCCAACCCTGAAAGTCCGGTTTTGTCCATGGCGGTCGTGATCAGCGCCTTGTCGCCGGTTGACAGGTCAAGAGAAGCAGACACACCGAGCGCGATATTGGTGAAGACATCCAGGTGAGCAAACAGGTTGTTGTCCTGAAACACCATGGTCACAGGGCGGTCTGCGGGTTCGGTTCCCGCCGCGTTGACGTCATCAAAATACAGGGTGCCGGACGCGGGCTCCTCGAAGCCTGCGATCAGATTGATCAGGGTGGTCTTGCCGGAGCCGGACGGGCCGATGAGACCGGTAAAGCTGCCGGCTTCGAACACCGTCGAAAAATGCAGCGGCTCACCGCCGGGATACGCGAAATCCATTTCGTCGAGTTTGATTGCAGAGCCTGTCATTGAGCTTGCGCTCCCGGTTTGAGTTGCTCGGCCAGCCAGATCAATCCAAGACAGAAGCCGGCCAGCAACAGGGCGATGCCGGCAGCTTCGAAAGACCGGTAACTGCCCATTTTTTGCAGCAGCAGCAGCGGCAGGGTGACAAAATCGGCAGAGCCAAACAGAGCCGCAGCGCCCAGGTCCCCGATTGAAAGCGCGGCTGCGAAGGCGAATGCCAATGCCAGTGACCGCGCCAGAACCGGCAAATCTATCAATCGCCATCTTTGCCACCCGGAAATGCCCAGGCTGGCACACAACCGGTCATGAACTTGAGCCTGTCCAACCACAGCGGGCCTCAGGATGCGCAAAACAAAGGGCAGCGCCATAAGCGCATTGACGATGGCCACGATGGCGGGTGCTGCGGAGCCGGCCAGTCCTGCCGTGTGCAGCGTCACGAACCATCCTGCACCGATCACGATCGGTGGGGCAACGAGGATCAGCGAGCCGGATGCCTGCAAGCCCGATACCAGTGCAGAGGCTGTGCGCGATGGTGTGCGGCGGCGCATGATGGTGCGCTGTGCTGCCAGCATGCTCCAGGCCATGGCGAGGGCAAGGCTGGCGGCGGTGAGCGCCAGTATGAGCGAGGTGGCCAGCGCGCGCCAGAAAACGGCCTGCGAAACGATGGCAGCGAACGGTGCCGTCACACCCGACACGACAATGGCCAGCATAGGCAGCGCAATAAAACCGAGGCCGGCCACGATGGTCAGCACGTCGGTGAACCGTGATGCGGACTGGTCAGGGCGCCGGGCCGGTTTGCCCACGCTCGACATCACTGCAATGTCAGTGGCCATGCGCCCGCCGAGAACAAACAGCCCGGCACACAGCAGAATTTGCAACAGGGCCAGCAACACGGCGCGCGGTGGATCAAAGTCAAAGCGCAGGGATTGATAGATGGCCACTTCGAGCGTGGTGGCTTTCGGGCCGCCGCCGAGCACCAGCACGATGGCAAAGCTCGCAATGCACAACATGAAGACAAGGCTGGCAATGCCGGGCAGGACAGACCGGATCACCGGCCATTCGATATGACGGAACACATGGCGGGAGGTGAAACTCAATTGCGCGGCAAGACGCCAGTTTTCCGGGGGAATCTGCTCCAGTGACGCGATCATCAGGCGCGCTGACAGTGCCATGTTGAAAAACACATGGGCAATCAGAATGCCGGTAAGGCCATAAATGTTCAAAGGCCCGCCAAGTCCTATCCCCTGCACGAGGGTGCTTACCCAGCCCTGCCGTCCCCACACCTCGATAATACCGAGCACGACCACCAGCGCGGGCAGCGCCAGCGGCAATGCGAGCAGCCGCAGGATGATGGATCTGCCGGGAAACGATGCCTGGCGCGCCAATGCTCTTGCCAGCGGAATCGCCGCTGCAACGGACAGCAGCGTGGACAGTCCTGCCTGAAGCAGGGTGAACTTGGTGATCGCCCAGACAAAGGCCAGGTAATCCGCACCGAGGCTCGGCATGGACGGTGCGATGGCAACCAGTGCCAGCATGGGCGTTGCGACAGCAAGGATGATCAGTCCCAGCGCAACGGCAGCAGCGATGATGGCCGGGTTGAAACCGGCTGATCGCGTGGCGAGCATGTCACGCGGCCGGGCTATTTGGTTGTAGCCTTGAGCCACTCATCTATCCAGGCTTTGCGGTTGGCGCGGACCTCTTCGGCTGGCAGCAGTAGTGATTTTGCCGGTTTTACCAGCTTGTCGAATGCGTCGGGCAGGGGCTCGGAGATCTTGCCGGCCGGCCACATCCAGTTGTTTGTCGGAATGTGGTTCTGGAAACCGGGACCGGTCATGAAGGTCAGGAATTGTCGCGCGAGCGGCTTGTTGCGCGATGATTTCAGCATGCCGGCAACCTCAATCTGCATATAGTGGCCCTCGGGAAACGCCGCGGCACGATAGCGATCGGTGTTTTCCGCCACCATGTGATAGGCAGGCGATGTGGTGTACGACAACACCATTGGCGCCTCGCCCTTGGTGAACATGCCATAGGCTTCGGACCAGCCCGGCGTCACGGTCAACACCCGCTTTGACAGTCGGGTCCAAGCCTCGCCTGCCTTGTTGCCGTAAACCGCCTTCATCCACAGCAGCAGGCCGAGGCCCGGGCTGGAGGTGCGCGGGTCCTGAATGACGATTTTCTGGTCCGGATCCCCGTTCACCAGCGCTTGCAGGCTTGCTGGCGGCGTCTCGATTTGCTCGCTGTCATAGATGATGGCGAAGTGACCATAGTCATAGGGTACGAAAGTCTTGTCGGTCCAGGTGACCGGCAGGCTGACGTTCTGGGTATCGATGCCGTGGTCTTCAAACAACCCGGTTGCCGAAGCCTCTGCTGCAAGGCTGGTGTCTATGCCAAGCAGAATGTCCGCGCTGGTGTTGCTGCCTTCCAGCCGGACGCGGTTCAAGGTGGCAACCGCGTCAGCCACGGCGACCCATTCAAGCTCGCAATTACACTCGGCTTCAAAGGAAGCCTTGATCTTCGGACCCGGCCCCCAATCGGAAATGAAGCTGTCATATGTATAGATGGTCAGCTTGTCCCTGGCCGATGCCGGCACAACCAGAACCGTGAGAGCGGCAAGGCCCAAAGCGAAAAGTCGCAGCATTTTCAATCTCCTCCAGGAAGATGACAATTGGCTGCCGGGGATAATGGGAAAGCGTCCAGAATCGGCTCGTTTCCCTCCGCCGGCATAATCCGGATCAGGTTCAAAGGGTTGGCAAGGATACTTGCCTCTCAGCCCTTCATAAAACGGGCACCCCAAGAGCAATCACTCATATAGTGCACCAGAGCGCGCTTGTACAAGCCACTTTGTATGCTATTGGAGCGGCCATGACGCAGAAGTTTACATTATTGCTGGCTGGCGAACTGACCGTGACTGACCGGCTCAGAAGCCAGATTGCCGGCAGCAGGATCATTGCTGCAGACGGCGGCATGGTGCATGCAACCGCGCTCGGGGTGATGCCGGAACTGTGGCTTGGCGATTTTGATTCCAGTGACGAAGCCCTGATTGCGCGGTTCGCCGATGTGCCGCGCCAGTGCCATCCTGTCGCCAAGAACGCTACGGATGGCGAACTGGCAGTGGACGAGGCAATCCGGCTGGGGGCGACTGACCTGTTGCTGGCAGGCGGGTTTGGCGGTCAGGCTGACCATGCCTTTGCTCACATGATGCTGCTGCTCAGGTTGAAGGCGCGCGGCATGCCGGTGACCCTGTCCAGCGGGCACGAAGAGGCCTGGCCGTTGCTGGATGACACGGTGGAACTGGTGCTGCCGCCGGCCTCGCGGTTGTCGATCCTGCCGGTGACCGACCTGGAGCGCATCACCATAGAAGGTGTGCGATGGCCGTTGACGGACCGTGATGTGGTTCTGGGCTCGACATTGACCCTGTCCAACGAAGTGACAGAGTCCCCGACGCGGGTGTCAGTCGCGTCCGGCAAGGCGATCATCCTGGCCTATCCGAACGGTTGAGAGGTCAACAGGCCTGGGCTCAACGCCTGTATCCTGGTGAACAATGGCTCAGGCAATGGACAGTGCCGACGGTCCATCCGGTGCTGGAAATTCGTGGTCGAGCAGTGCCAGGTCGTCCTGGTCCAGCTCAACATCAAGTGCTGCGACGATCGGGGCGATACGCTCCATCCGCGAGGTTTTCGGAATGGCAATTGTCTGTTGCCGCGAAAGCAGCCAGGCAAGCGCAATGGACGCCGGCGTGACGCCGTGGCGGTCTGCGAGTGTTGCAAGGCTTGCGTCGCGTAACAGCCGTCCTTCTCCCAGCGGGCAATAGGCCATCACCGGTATGTGGTTTTTCACCAGCTTCGGCTTCAGGTCCCATTCAATGCCGCGGTCCGACAGATTGTATAATACCTGATCGACGGCACAGTTGCACCCGTTGCGGACACCGAGCAGTTCTGTCATGTCGCCAGTATCCAGATTGCTCACACCCCAATTGCGGATTTTCCCGTCTGTCTTGAGGCGTTCAAAGCCGGAAACCGTTTCATCCAGTGGAAACTGTCCGCGCCAGTGCAACAGATACAGGTCAATGCGATCTGTCTCCAGCCGTTCCAGAGACCGCTCGCAAGCGGCAATCACGCCATCGTAGGATGCATTGTGCGGATAAACCTTCGACACAATGTAAGCCTCGTCGCGCCGGTCCCTGATGGCCTCGGCCACAACCAGCTCGGCACCGCCTTCACCATACATTTCTGCTGTGTCTACCAGGCTCAAGCCGCAGTCGAGGCCGTGGCGCAACACGTCTGCTTCTGCCTGCAACAAGTCTGCGGCCTCGCCCATGTGCCAGGTACCGAGGCCAATAGCGGGTATTTTGTCTCCGCCGGGAAGGGTCACATGTTTCATGCGCAACTCCACTATTCCATTTCAGCAGCTTGACGCACGATGGGGTGTAAACGCAAGCTGCCTGTCAACAGGGTAATAACGCTTGATGGCGATGGGAAGTATGAAAGCTCAACCTTTTTCGTTTGCGGCCGGTGACTGGCGGGCAGACATTTTCACCGCGTTGAAGCAGCAGAATGTGCAGCAGATGGCGTACGTGCCGGATGCCGGTCACGCCAGTCTGATCAAGGCGTGTCACGCCGATAGCTCGATCAACTGTAGCGTCCTTACCACTGAAGAAGAAGGTGTCGCGCTGCTGGCCGGTGCCGACCTGGGCGGGCAGCGCGGTGTCATGCTGATGCAGTCATCAGGGGTGGGCAATTGTGTCAACATGTTCTCCTTGCTCAACTCATGCGGATTTCCGTTCGTGACGCTGGTGACGATGCGCGGTGAATGGGGTGAATTCAATCCGTGGCAGATAGCGATGGGACAGGCGACAGAAGAGACTTTCAGGCGGTCGGGCTTTATCGTCTACCGTGCCGATACCGGCGAAGATGCTGCAGCCATGACCGGGTCGGCAATGCGGCTGGCTTATGACAGCAATTGCCCGGTTGCGGTCTTGTTGTCACAGCGCCTGATCGGCGCGAAGAATTTCTAGAGCAACATGGGTTCAGTTGAACCCATAAAGTTGCTCTAACACTTTGGAACCTGATCTAGGGCAGGATGGTGACATGATCGAGAGACGCGAAGCAATTGCGGCCATCCTGCAAGACCGGCCGGACAACCTGCTGGTGATCAGCGGGCTTGGATCGCCGACATACGATGTAGCCGCGGCAGGAGATGTTGCGCAGAATTTCTATCTGTGGGGAGCCATGGGCGGAGCTGCAAGCATGGGCCTGGGGCTTGCGCTGGCGCGCCCTGACGCACGCGTGCTTGTGATAACCGGCGATGGTGAAATGCTGATGGGCATGGGGTCTCTCGCGACCCTGGGGGCCAAGGCACCGCACAATCTCGCCGTACTGGTGATCGACAACGAAGCGTTTGGGGAAACCGGCGGTCAAACCAGCCACACCGGCAAGACCACCAATCTGGCTGCCGTTGCGCTGGCGTGCGGCTTCAAGCAAGTATCAACTGTGCACAAGCAGCAGGAGCTTGCCGGTTTAAGGCAACTTTTGCTTGACGTCACCGGGCCTGTGCTGGGTGTTATAAAGACAGCTGCCGGCGAACTGCCAAGAGTTTTGCCGGAGCGTGACGGACACATCATCAGAAACACATTCAAGACAGCCATATCAACCAACACAAACCGAAAAACTGGAGACCTCAAATGACTTTGGAAAGAATTGGTGCAGGCAACCGGATGACAAGCGCGATCGTTCATGACGGCAAGGTCTACATGTCCGGTTTTGTGGCGGACAAGGCTGCAGGCGACAGCGTTGCTGCACAAACCGCCGATATTCTGGCGCAGATAGACGCCACACTGGCGAAGGCCGGCTCCGACAAGACGAAAGTCATCAGGGCAACCATCTGGCTTACGGACATGGATACCTGGGCTGAAATGAACACGGTATGGGACAAATGGGTTGTGGCAGGCGAAACACCGTGCCGCGCAGCAGTGCATTCACCCAAGCTGGCAGCCCCGGGGCTGGACGTGGAAATCCAGGTGGAAGCCGTTATCTAGGTCATGATCTAGTATGGGGAAACCGCTGCCATGGCAAAAGCACTGGTGCTGGGGGCAGGTATAGTCGGAATCACCATGGCTTACGAGCTGTGGCGGGACGGTCACGAGGTGACCGTCATCGACCGCGAGGCTGGTGCAGCGGACTTCACCAGCTTCGGCAATGCCGGCATGATAGCACCGGGCCACGCTTATGCCTGGGCATCGCCGGCTTCGCCAAAAATTCTGCTCAAGTCGTTGTGGCGCAATGATCAGGCGCTGCGGCTGAAACCGTCACTGGACCCTGCATTCGTGAAGTGGATGTGGAAATTCTGGGGGCAGTGCACTGCGGAGCGGGCCGCCATGAATACCCGGCGAAAGGTCAGGTTGTGCAATTATGCGCAGTCGGTGTTCCGCGAAACGCGGGCTGACACAGGCGTTTCATATGATGCCAATGATGGCGGTATTCTATACCTGTTCAGAACGCAGTCTGCCTTTGAAACGGCCAACAGAAAAGCCGAGATATTGCGCCAGGAAGGCTCTGACATCACCGTCCTGGATGCAGACGGCATCGCTGCAAAAGATCCGGCGCTTGCCGGTTGCAAGGACCAGTTTGCCGGTGCGCTGTTTGGCGGTCGCGACGAGACCGGTGACTGCAGGATGTTTGCGCGCAACCTGGCAAGCTGGCTGGGAGAGCGAGGCGTCACATTCAGATGGGGTGTGACGGCCAGGGACCTGGAGACGGATGGAGACCGGGTGAGCCGTGTTGTGACCGATCGCGAAAGCCTGTCCGCCGATATCATCGTGTTGTCGCTGGGCGTGTATTCGCCACACCTGGTCAAGCGGATCGGGATCGACTTGCCCATCTATCCGGTCAAGGGGTATTCAATGACCATACCTGTTTCAGGGCGCAACAATACTCCCGCAATTGGCGGTATCGATGAACAAAGCCTGGTCGCCTACACGCCGATGGGCAACCGGTTGCGGGTGACGGCAACGGCAGAGTTTTCAGGCTACGGGACTGGTCATTCACCTGACGATTTCCGGCATATGACGAGTGTGGTGAAGGGATTGTTTCCCGATGGTGCAGATTATTCCAGGGCAGAATATTGGGCCGGTCTTCGCCCCATGACGCCGGAAGGCACGCCAATCCTGGGGGCCACAAGCTTCAGCAACCTGTGGATGAACACCGGTCAGGGGCATATGGGCTGGACCATGAGCCATGGCGCGGGCAGGCTGGTTGCAGACCTTATTGCCGGACGCAAACCGGCAATTCCCCTTGATGGCATGACGATTTAGAGCGATCTGGATTTTGGTCTACAAGTCCCGGGGAAAACCACCCACGCTCTGGCCGAATCAAGAATATTCTGATGGTTTGTAGCCTGGTGTGTCTGCAGTGGGGCTGTCATGAAAAATGGCTTGGTAGTTGTCCTTGCTTTACTGGGTGTAATTGTTGCGAGTGTGATGTTGTCCGCATGGCTGGGGCTGAGCGTCACAGCCCTGGTGTTGCTTGCTGTGATCGGGGCTTCGAGTTGCTTGCTGATCCTGCTTGCGGTTCCGTATTTCAGGCAGTCGATCGCTGAACGGGAATACCGGATGCTACTGACAGACGGTGAACATCCGGTGGTGAATCGCGCGCGCTACCGGGGGCAGCGCGTCCTTTGTTACGCTGACGGCAGCGTAGCGGTACAGACCAGGAGCGGCATGCAGGCATTTGCAAGTTTTGATGCCTGCCGGCGGTTTATTGACAGGCGTTGAAAAGACTGTCCTGGCGTGTAAGACCAAAGGAAATAGCTGGTGACCCATTTGATGATGTCAAATGAGTCTATAGTCAGTGCTCTAGGTAAATTTGCTCAAGAGAAACATGGGTTCGCATTTCAGGACGATGCAGAGTTTTAACTTCAACCAGGACGCTGTGTGTTGCAATGATCGCCCAATTTTTCAGAAAACTTGTATCGAAGCAACGGGCTGGAAAACCTGCGGAAGAGCCTCGCCTCCCGGCGGGAGTGAGAGTCTACGCGATCGGCGATATCCATGGCCGGATCGACCTGCTTGAACGACTTTATGCGATGATAGAAGCGCACCGAAAAGATCACCCGATCGGCCATTGCGTCGAAGTTTTCCTTGGGGACTACATTGATCGGGGGCCATCTTCGAAAGATGTGCTGGAATGGATGGTGAATGGCCCCAATGTTTCGAACAAGCGGATTACGCTGCGCGGCAATCACGAACTTTATCTGCAGGATTTCCTTGGCGACCCCGGCGTCATCAGTGCCTGGGGGCAATATGGTGGCCTGGAAACGCTGAATTCCTATGGCCTGAAGTTCCGCATGCCGATTGCACAGAACCAGTGGGCAGATATCCATAAAGGTTTGCTGGACGCCTTGCCGCCGAGTCATCGGGTTTTTCTGGAAAACTGCGTTTTGTCAGCCGGGGCAGGCAAGTATTTTTTTGCACACGCCGGGGTAAACCCAAAGATTCCACTGGACGATCAGGTGGCCAGCGATCTGCTTTGGATCCGTGAACCCTTTCTGAGCCACAATAGTGCGTTGCCGAAAATAGTCGTGCATGGTCATACACCTGTCGAAAAGCCTGAGATCGAGCTGCACAGAATTGGCATTGATACCGGGGCGTATATTACAGGACGGTTGACCTGTGCGGTGCTTGAAGGAAATGATGTCGAGTTTCTGTCGACATAAGGGAAACTCCAATACTTGCGGCGTGTTTCCGAACGTGACCCTCCGCTGAACAAAATTCGATGCTTTATGAGTTAGGGTCAGGACCCGAAAGCACCCTGATCCCGTTAATTTACCGGATGCCTCAAGTAGATACATGAACACCAAGCCCAACCTAGTGCCAGTCGTTTTGTGTGGTGGAGCCGGAACGCGGTTGTGGCCATTGAGCCGCCAGGCGTTTCCGAAACAGTTCGCTGTCGAGGTCGACCACAAATCCCTGCTTGACCTTACCCTGGAGCGGATCGGCGGGTTCGGTGACGTGACATCGTGCATTGCCGTTACCGGTGAGGCATATCGCTTCATGGTGGCTGAAGCGCTTCACAATGCGGACCTGACCGGTGATATTCTGCTGGAGCCGGTTGCCCGAAACACCGCCCCGGCCTTATGTGCCGCGGCCCTGCAGATTGCGCAGACAGACCCTGATGCGGTCATGGTGATCCTGCCGTCCGACCATTTTGTTTCCGGTGATGCAGAATTTGCCGCTGCTATCGCAGATGCGGCCCGGCTGGCGCAAGACGGTTGGTGGGTGACCCTGGGAATTCGCCCGACAAGGCCTTCGTCGGCGTATGGCTATATCGCACCGGGGCCGGCGATACCGGGTCACGGGCGTGCGACCCAGGTTGCGCAATTTCTGGAAAAGCCTGATGTCGACAAGGCCGTGGCACTGATCAGTTCAGGATGCGTGTGGAATGCCGGTATCTTTGTCGTCAGGGCTGGCACGGCGGCCGAGCTGATAGCGGCGCATGCTCGCGACGTATACGAGGCTGTGCAGCGCGCGGTCGCGGAAATTTCCATCGACCAGCAGTTTTACAGACTGGAACCGGAAGCGTTCTCGTCCAGCCCGTCGATATCCATTGACTATGCCGTGCTGGAAAAAGCACCCCGCGTCGCTGTCATTCCCTATGACGGCGACTGGTCGGATCTGGGTTCGTGGGATGCTGTGGCCGGTGTGCATGAAGCCGATGACAACGGCAATCGCGCGGAAGGAGATGCCTGGTTTTCAAGTGCCGAGAACTGCTTTGTTCACAGCCCCAAAAAGCTCGCTGTTGTGCTGGGCCTGAAGGATGTTATCGTGGTGGACACGCCCGATGCGCTGCTGGTGACCAGCAGAAACAACGTGGAACAGGTCAAATCGGTTGTAGATGACCTGAAAACAGCTCAGCGCAGCGAATTGACCGATCACCGAAAGGTTGCCCGCCCGTGGGGAACCTTTGAAGGTGTCGACCGGGGCGAGCGTTACCAGGTCAAACGCATCACCGTGAAACCGGGCGCTCAACTGTCGCTGCAGTATCATCACCATCGTGCCGAGCACTGGATCGTGGTGAAAGGTGTGGCGAAAGTCACACGCGGTGAAGAAACCTTCGAGTTGCATGAAAATGAGTCCACCTACATTCCGCTGGGTGCTGTTCACAGGCTGGAAAATCCCGGCAAAACCGCGCTGGAACTCATTGAAGTGCAATCGGGAGCCTATCTGGGTGAAGATGACATTGTCCGGGTTGAAGATGTCTATGGCCGCGAGGCCGAACCGGGATCAAACAAACCCAAATCATCCTGACCTGATTTTCAGTGGCACGATATTTGCTATGATACCAGATACACAGGGGTAGTGTGGTGCAGGTGGATCAGACGATGCACCCGATGCATAGTGCAATTTTATTGCATAAAGGGCTGTTCACCATGGCTCGATGTGCTTATCACAGCGAAAAACATCCGAACCATTTGATCGGGGTTCGGTGCGAATTGACACAAGAAAGAGTATTTTCATGAAACTGGCAGTCATCGGGGCCGGATATGTCGGCCTGGTTTCGGCAGCATGCTTCGCGGAGTTCGGGTTTTCCGTCACTTGCATCGACAAGGAGGTGGAGAAAATCACTGCTCTGGAAGCGGGAAAAATTCCGATCTATGAGCCGGGCCTTGAGCAAATCGTTCACAGCAATTTCGAGGCTGGCCGGTTGACGTTCTCCACGGATCTCCAGTTGGCGGTTGCAAATGCCGATGTGGTGTTCATTGCCGTTGGTACACCAACAAGACGTGGCGAAGATGCAGCGGACCTGTCCTACGTGTTCGGGGCGGGCACCGAGATCGCCAACGCCATGCAGGGATTTACCGTCGTGGTCACCAAGTCGACAGTGCCGGTGGGAACGGCGGCCAAGTTGAAAACGCTGATTTTGAAGACGCGTCCCGATGGAGACTTTGAAGTGGCCTCCAACCCGGAGTTTCTGCGCGAAGGCTCTGCAGTTGAAGATTTCCTGCGGCCGGACCGTATCGTGTTAGGCGTCAGTTCGAAACGCGCCGAGGCACCGTTGCGGCAGTTGTATCGCCCGCTCACCCAAATGGATGTACCGATTGTATTCACATCCTGCCAGGCTGCTGAAGTGATCAAATACGCTGCCAACACCTACCTTGCCACACGCATCGGATTTGTGAACCAGCTGGCTGATCTATGTGAAAAAGTTGATGCGGACATCACCCATGTTACGCGGGGAATGGGGCTCGACAAGAGAATCGGCCAGCACTATCTGCAGCCCGGACCTGGGTTCGGCGGGTCGTGTTTTCCGAAGGACACAAGAGCACTCATGGTAACCGCCCGTGAACACAAGGCGGCTTTCACCATCGTCGAGGAAGTCATTGAAGCCAATGAACGGCGCAAGCGGGGGTTAACCGATCGGGTCGCCAGGGCAGCAGGTGGCAACCTGCAGGGCAAGCGCATCGCAATCCTGGGTATCGCATTCAAGGCTGAAACGGATGATATCCGCGATGCTGCCTCGCTCGACCTGATACCCGAACTTCAGGCCAGGGGGGCAGTTGTCGCGGCGTATGATCCCGCTGCCATGGACAATGGCCGGGCCCAGTTTGAAAACGTGCAATGGTGTGCTGATGCCTATTCCGCTGCCATGGATGCTGCTGCAGTGGTGATCCTCACGGAATGGAACGAGTTTCGCGGCCTCGATTTCGCCAGGCTGGCAAAATCCATGCAAATGCCTGTGATGGTGGATTTTCGCAATCTGTTTTCACTGCAGGATGTCGAAAACAGCGGGTTTGTTTATCATTCACTGGGCAGGACACAACATGATCAAACCAGCGCCAAAGACAGGGTTGCCCTGATCCGGTCAAGCTGATGCCCAGTCGCAGTCATGCTTGTGCGTCGCATGGACACTGTCTTGCGATTGACCACAGGCCACTGTAATGCTCCACCAGACCAAGCGATGGCTTCACCTGAAGCCATAAACCTGATCCAGGTTCCCCGGGAGAATCATGCGTGTGAGCCAGCCTGTGCCAAAATCGGTGTTTGCATCACTTTGCGACAGCTTGTCAGATCGCACGGCCACCCTGGGTGTCATCGGTCTCGGTTACGTCGGCCTGCCGCTGGCGGTTGCGTGTGCCCGCGCCGGTTTCACTGTCGTCGGCTTCGATATTGACGAGGCCAAGACCAGCGCTCTGAACTGCGGTGCCTCTTACATCGACGCGGTTGCCCCTGAAGAGCTGGCGAGCCATGTGACCGGCAAAAAATTCCAGGCAACCACTGAATTTGACCAGTTGGCCCGGTGTGATGCGATCGTCATCTGCGTCCCCACACCGCTGTCCAAACAGCGTGAACCGGATCTTTCCTTTGTCTCCCGCACGGCACACGACATCGCCGCCCGTCTGAGGGCAGGACAACTGATCGTGCTGGAATCAACCACCTATCCCGGCACAACCCTTGAGGTTCTGAAGCCGCTTCTGGAGACCAGCGGTCTCAAGTCGGGGGAAGACTTCTGGCTCGGCTTTTCGCCTGAGCGTGAAGACCCCGGCAACGAAACGTTCAATACGACCAGTATTCCGAAAGTGGTGGCCGGTGATGGCGAGCAGGCTTCCGCGCTGATGAAGGCGCTGTACGGCGCAGTGGTCGACAAGATTGTACCGGTGTCTTCGCCCTCGGTTGCCGAGGCGGTCAAGATCACCGAGAACGTCTTCCGGGCCGTCAACATCGCGCTGGTCAATGAGCTGAAGGTAATCTACGACGCGATGGGCATTGATGTCTGGGAAGTGATTGATGCGGCTGCCACTAAGCCGTTCGGCTATATGCCGTTTTATCCAGGCCCCGGCCTTGGCGGTCACTGCATTCCCATTGATCCGTTTTATCTCACCTGGAAATCGCGCGAGTATGGATTGCCAACCCGGTTCATTGAACTCGCTGGTGAAATCAATGTCGCCATGCCGCAATTTGTCATTGGCAGGCTGCGCGATGAGCTGGACCTGCGGCAGTCTGTTGCGCTGAGCGTTGCGCACATTCTGGTGCTTGGCCTGGCCTACAAGAAGAATGTCTCCGATATACGCGAAAGCCCGTCTTTTGCCCTGATCGAATTGCTTGAAAAACGTGGTGCCAGCGTCGACTTCCACGATCCGCATGTCAGCGAAATTCCGATGACCCGCGAACACGCGGACCTGGCCGGTCGCAAGTCTGTGGATCTCACGGCTGAATCGCTGGCCGGATACAATGCCGTGCTGGTTTCAACGGACCATGATGCGATCGACTACCAGCTTGTCGCGGATCATGCGCGGCTCATTGTTGATACCCGAAACGCCTTTGCCAAACGCGGGTTGGACAGTGGACAGATCGCAAAGGCCTGAACCTGATCCTTTCCGGAGTGTCAGGGCACCTTTACCGGGCCGCGTGAACCCATGACCCGGCGGTTCGAAAATCGTTTGAAAACAGCACACGACATCCACCGAAACCGGCGTTATAAGCACTCGTGATCGTCAGGAACAAGATCGGCTGATCTGACTCCCAACACCTGGTCCGGCAGACATGCCACATCGAGACAAGCAGCGACATTGAGGAGGTTTCCCATTGCGTGTTCTGGTTACCGGTACCGCCGGCTTCATAGGATTTCATCTGGCGCGGCGACTGAAGTCGGACGGACATGAGGTGTGGGGCTTCGACAACATGTCTCCCTACTATGATGTCGCGTTAAAACAGGCACGGCTGCAGGAACTGGACAAAGCCGGGATTTCCGTTGTTGAAGCCGACCTGTGCGACAAGGCCGCGCTGGAGACAGTCTGGCAGCAAGCGGATGCGGATGTTGTTGTGCATCTGGCAGCCCAGGCCGGGGTGCGCTACAGCCTGGAAAATCCGCAAGCTTATGTGGACAGCAATCTGGTGGGTTTTGCCAACATGCTGGAACTGGCGCGTGCGGCAAAACCGAAGCATTTCCTGTACGCCTCAACCAGTTCCGTCTACGGCGCCAATACCAGGTTGCCGTGGTCGGAAGACCAGCCGGTTGAGCATCCGGTGTCTTTTTATGCCGCCACCAAGAAGTCCAACGAGATGATGGCTCATTCCTACTCGGACCTGTTCAGATTGCCGATGACGGGTATGAGGTTTTTTACCGTCTATGGCGAGTGGGGCCGCCCTGACATGGCGTTCTTCAAGTTTGCTGATGCCATGCTGAAAGGCGAGCCGATCGAGGTTTACAATCATGGCAAGATGACACGCGACTTCACCCATGTCAGTGACGTGGTGGACGCGGTCGTGAGGCTGATGCCGATGACACCCGAGCCGGTTGCCAGGGTTGACGCTGATCAAACCCTGCTTGGCTCAAGCCCGGTTGCACCGCACAGGCTGGTCAATATTGCGTCGGGCACGCGGGTTGAACTGATGCATTACATTGAGTGCCTGGAAAACTCGCTGGGCGTCAAAGCCAGCATCAATTTTGCCGGCATGGCAGCAGGCGATGTGCGTGATACCTGGGCAGACATTTCGCAATTGTCTGATTTGACAGGCTACCGACCAAAGGTGAATGTAAAGGACGGGATAGCAGCTTTTGTACGCTGGTATCGCGAGTACTATGGCAAGAAGCTGTAGAGTTCGGCCCACTAGGCTAGTACCATGTCGCTGATTCTGGACAAGATTGTCCCGTTGTTCATCTATCCGGTCGGCTTCGCCGTTCTGGCAGGACTGGTGAGCCTGTTGGCCTTTGCGTTGGGCCGGCGTCGCAGGGCGGTTGCCTGGGCGATGATCGGGACGCTGTATTTGTGGCTGGCGGCCACGCCGATTGTTGCGCTGGGCCTGATCAATTCACTTGAGCGGCAGTATCCCATTGTCAGCGTCGACAAGTTGCCACAGGCGCAGATAGCGATTGTTCTGGGTGGGGTGAGCGTGCCGTCGCAGACCTTCAATCCCTACCCGGATCTGAAATCCGGTGCAGACCGCATCCTGCATGCGGCCCGTTTGCTCAAGGCAGGCAAGGTGGACCGGATACTGGTAAGTGGCGGCCGTCCCGTTTCGCAGATTGATGCCAGGCCCGAGGCAGACGTGATCGCCGGATTCCTGAAGGAGTTTGGTGTCGATGAAGCCAGGATTTTGCTGGAAACCGGGTCGCGGAACACCCATGAAAATGCGGTCAACAGCCTCGCGCGCATGCGTGCGGGCGATTTCACCTCTGCCTTGCTGGTCACATCTGCCCTGCACATGCCACGTGCAGCGGCGGTGTTTCGTAAAGCAGGCGTGACGTTCACGCCCGCTTCAATCGACTCTCTGTCCTCATCAATCGAGGCCAG
>Ga0316193_10000014_pt1 | contig 72741 bp, 108 predicted proteins | sample MerIslsedime2_MG_FD_207735 | JGI IMG/M metagenome (GOLD analysis project Ga0316193, IMG submission 207735) | Coastal sediment microbial communities from Maine, United States - Merrow Island sediment 2 | ecosystem: Environmental > Aquatic > Marine > Coastal > Sediment | place: USA: Maine... | reverse complement strand
AAGATGCGCTCAACTTAATGTTCACCAGCGACAACAACGATGATCTGGCCAAAAACATCTATGATGAAGTCAACTAACAATCAATTCCCCACATTGTGGGGGTAACGAGAGCTTCCCGCTCTCCTCCCTGTCTCGACTGGTGACCTCCTGGGCCAGTCAGCGCGATAATTAAAAGCAATCCTAGCGCGAAGATTGCAGACAGGGAGAAGCGCAGGAAAATTAAAATTAGCAGGATGTGTCAAAACTCTACAAATTGTAGAGAAAAATTGGTGAGATTGTAGAGAAAAAGGGGTTGACATTATAGCTATAATGTGGTATAATAATAGCTAGAAAGTCACGGAGCAAACAAATGGAAATTCGCAAAATTCAAACCACAAACGAATTTGACAAACTGACCGAAAAGTGGCGAACGTTGCAAGTATGGACGTTTGGGCCACTAGCTGATTTGGACGACGCCGACGAAGATGACGAAATCCAAGTCCTGGTCGGTGAAGTTGACGGCGAAGCGGTCGCTTACCTGATCGCTGACGGTTGCGAAGGCTGGCACGTTGAAACCAAAACCGGTCATACCGGCAACGGTTACGCCAAAATGCTGAATAATTTTGCCGGGGTTACAGTGGCCGCCGAAGTTTGCAGCGATGGTGGAGCGGCACTTTGCGAAAGCCTCGGAATTGAATTTGAGGATGCAAGATAGAATAATCACAATTCGACCCGATGGAGGGTACTGGTCACACATCAAGTGTGACGGATTATCAAGATTAAGGAGATTAAAATGAAAATAACAAAAGAAAAATTCTCGGATATATTCGCTGATCAATTAAACCGTCTTGATTTGGCTTTTGACGTGTTAGCATCTGGACTTGAAAATGCCTATGACGGCAAATGTGAGTTTGAATTAGAACATTCTAACTCACCTGGCCTTCGGGCTTCCCTTTCCGTCCAGGCAGAATGTGTCTGGACATGGGGTTTTGAATGTCCAGAATGGTGGGCATCTGGACATATCATATGGAATACTAGCAGCAAGCATTACGTCCGTTTCGAATTTAGCCGCGAACAACAAGATGAAATCGAACTCAATCAGATCATTATCACAGATGATGATTCAGAATATTTTTATCCATCGATTGTCGATGCTTGCACCACCAACCATATTCCTCTCGTGGTGGTTGTAAAAATGGTATACGAAGTTTATTTTGAAACAGATGGCAGCAACCGCGCAAACAGCGCGGTACAACGAGCGTTTGATGAGTACCTGCGCCGCGAATGCCACGCGCAGCCAACCGGCGACTGGCGAGACGACCTCGCGCTCGACGACGATTTTATCGGCCTCGGTGCAGACGGTCACGAAGACGCAGACGGCCCGGTATTCAGCAACGAGACCGCGGCCCGCAGCCTGGCCGCGTACCTCGACGACGTCGCTCACAAAGCCGACATTATCAAGCACAGCTAAATTAACCCAGACCCGTCTCGGCGTTGCGCCGGGACGGGCATCTTTCGTTAGCCACGCCACGCCAAGGAAATCGAAATGAAACAGCAAATTATGTCCGTCCTAAAAAACTACGCTATTAGCGATAATTCGCTCGACCACATTGCCACTGGCATCATAGCCGCCATCAATAATAACAAAAACAACGACTCGTCCTCATTGGTTATCGTCGCTAATCGTGGTGTCCACAGTTTTGATGAAAGTCGTTTCCCAGCTGGCGAGATATTCTACGCCAGCGATGGAAACATCGGAGGGTCGCCATTTAACGCTGACGACCTGACTACCGATCTGGAATCAATCGTCAGACGTGTAGCGGCAAAACTCAAATCTAGTCATTATCGGACTGTCTATATAGTACCGTCTGGTTTCCCAGTTATCACTCAAATGATTTCAGCCGCCGTTATCCAGATTACGGTTACGCCACCGGTTATTTTACAATACGACCGCGCAACTGGCGACTACTGGCCAGTCGCGCTAGAAATACGACAGTTGATTAGTGACAGGAGATAGGATGACAACACTCGGAATTTATTTCCCCCAAATCACCAAAGAGGAAGCCAACGCCATCCGCGCCGGCTTCGCCGAAATCTTGGCCGAGATGAATATCATCTCGGCCTACCACAAGACCAGCGACCACGGCAGCCCAGGCCTCGGCCTGGGCATGCTCGACTCCGGACAGCTATACATCGGCCTCACGCCCGACGAGCCATATGACACGCTACTCATCGAGCAACTGCGCCGCCTGGCCGAACTGTACAAAGCAGATCAGCCCCCGGTTGAATGCGACAAATTTTTTGTCCAAGAAATCGGGCAGGAGTTGCAGACCTTGGCCGACCGCCTGCAGGCGGCGGTAAGCAGGACGACGGCATTGAACGGCCTGGCGAAACTGAAAAGGAGTACAAAAAATGAGAGTTAGCATCAACAACCTGTTTTGGTTTACCGTGATCGCCCTCTGGCGCGGCATCCCACCCTGGCGATGGCGGGACGCATGGGATTATGTGGCAGAGGGCCATCGGCAAGAGGTACACAAAACGGTCTGGGAATTGAAGTGTCAGGGGAAAGTCTACTCTGACAAAAATGGGCGATTGTGGCCCAAATAAATTTTGCCCCCCATTACGTCAACCTCCCCTGGATTTCAGAAAATTCTACAGCTAGTGGAGGTTGGCGTAAGTTGGGGGAGGTTGGCGTAAGTTAAATGAAGTTTACGGAGGTTGAAAATGAATCAAGCGAATTTGCTCAAGGTGGCTGCTGTCACTATCGCCATACCTCGCTTTGCTGGCGCTTTCGCCCTAAGCGCTGGATTTGTAGCTGAGGGTAGTTTACATACTGGCTTGGGGGTAGCTGAAATCGTAGCTGGCGTTAGTATGGCCGTGCTAGAGGGTTTTGCTCTGGCCTTTATCCTCAACAAATGGCGTTTGCTGAGGGTTTGCTCGCTAGGGTGGTACAGTTTGCTGGCTGTTATCTGCTTGCTTGCTCTCAGCTTGCCATTAGTAGCAATACCGTATCTGTACTTCATGCAGGCTGGATTCTCCTCTGTAAACGCCCTTTTTAGCTCAGTTTGGCTACAAAATTGTTGGAATTTTGTCGTCGCCGGGGTGCCGATGCTCGTGGTTATCGGTGTTGGCCTGGCAGATGTCAATGAGCTAGAGAGGGAGCAAAAGCAGATAGACTTCCAGCTAGAGGTGAGCAAAAAGAAGGCCATGCTCGATATGGAAGTCAGCGAAATCGAACTTAAGGTTGAGCAAGCCATAGTACTCAATGAGCTAGGTAAGCGTCGGCTTCGAGCGCAATACAAGGCAGACCTGAGCAAGGCCGAGGCGCAGGCCAAGCGGGGTGTGAGCAAGAATTTTGTATGTGAGTGTGGTCAAGCGTTCGAGAGGTCCATGCAGCTTAACGGACACAAAGCGCATTGTAGGAAAAATGGTCAAGTGGAGCTAATTAAATGAAACTAACAGTAAAAGACTTGGAAAGAATCAATGCCTGCCCGATAGCAATTGCCGATTTTACGGCGGCATACGGAACTGAATTAGAGATTGATCTCACAAAAGAATTTCAATTGAAGCTCTTGAAATATTCACCGTTAAAGAAATATTGGGGGTATGGCGTAAGTGCTGGTCTTTTTCCAGCATGGTCAATGAAAGGGGCCGACCTGATCGGGGCCAACTTGTTCAAGGCCGACTTGAGCGGGGCCAATCTGAGCTGGGCCAACCTGAGCGGGGCCAACTTGAGGTGGGCCAACCTGATCGGGGCCAATCTTAGCGGGGCCAATCTGAGCGAGGCTGACTTGAGGTGGGCCAACCTGAGCTGGGCCAACCTGAGCGGGGCCAACTTGAGGTGGGCCAACCTGATCGGGGCCAATCTTAGCGGGGCCAATCTGAGCGAGGCTGACTTGAGGTGGGCCAACCTGAGCGGGGCCAACCTGAGCGGGGCCAATCTGAGCGAGGCTGACTTGAGGTGGGCCAACCTGAGCTGGGCCAACCTGAGCTGGGCCAACCTGAGCGGGGCCAACCTGAGCGGGGCCAATCTGAGCGAGGCCGATCTGAGAAGGGCCGATCTGAGCGGGGCCAATCTGAGCGGGGCCGTCGGGATAAATGAGCTATAAATATCACCCTAACGGCTAAAGTAAAAAGGCCCTTCGCATGGGGCCTTTTTTTATTTCCCTAACAAAATTAAAATATCAGCTATCCCGCTATCTGTTTTGGCCATCTCTTTTAGTCTGGCCAGGGCCGCGTCATGTTCGGTGGTGTCCGGCGGAATGATAACGTCCACCGGTTCCGGTACATTCCCCGCCTCTATCCATTTCAAAACTTCAAGGTAAAGTCTATGTTCTGGGTTCAACGGTACAGTCGTCTTACTATTTACGAAATACCCAATCAATTCCCCTGATTTGTTCTCTTGCCTCTGTACAGTTTTGATCATAATTCCGCATCCACTGTAATTGTGTCGTCTGTGCTATTTGTAGTGAAACTTGTATTCCCGGCCCCGGAAGAAGTAGCATAAATTCGGCACGTGCTACGTGCCGGTTGATCTACTATAGGTTGTCCGCAATTCGTGACTGCCCAAGTGCCATTTTTTGTCACCGTCGGGACCGTGCGCTTCTTTTGGTAAAAAACAGTGTTGATCAGGAACGTAACCCCGGCTACATATTGCTGTAGTTGTATCGCATTGAGAGCATTATCTCCGCCTAATATCTCCCAGTATCTCTGACAGCCAACCAATTCATCATCGATCAATCTGGTTGGTACATAAAAATCTGGGTTATCTTTCCTTAATTGAAGCTTGGACAGGTAGAAATCGTTGGCTGTAGAATCGCAGGCATTAACCTGGTTGGCTGTAGCAAAGAAGTTACCGTTTTGCCATGCATCGGCTGTTGTTAGAAAAGTACTACCAGACATCAGTGTCCATATTGTCCGTAATCCTATACCATTGACATAATCCCAGGTTCCCCCGGTAAAATCAAACGGAATCGTGATTGATTTTCTCTCCCAGGTCTCAGACGAATTTACAGTAAATTCGCTCACAAAACTTCTATCAGACCCCGAATTGCCTAAAGCCACGCAATAAATACCCGTTTTTGTGGCCTTGACCCAAAACGACAAATACGCCGTGTCACCAACAAGTGGAGCAAAATTAAATCCCTCGACTCTCTGGGAGAACCACGCCAGGTCACCCGCCGCAACTGTCGCGTCCGCAGTGGTACAGTCGATCTTTATAGAATAATTCGATAGATGGCCGCTTTCGGCTTGTGTCGGAACATCAGTACTTCTAGAAATTCTATGAACGGCTGCTGATGTTTTTCCATAGTGAAATCTATCTGCCGTATAATCGCCATTAGCAACGGCTGCAAAGCTTGTCCCTCGCTCCCAGATATTTGCATCGCCGTTAATGATGGCATTAAAATTAGAATGAGTATGACCTATCGGGTCCACCCCGGCAGGAACCTCGACAGTCTGGGGTGTAACGATCTGGTCCTCTATTTCCAGCACCCTTCTCGTCAGATCAAGATCACTCATGTCTCTACCTCTAACGCTGACCTGATTTCCTCTTTCCCGTCTTGCACTGTGATTTTAATGCCATTGATCCGACCGGTATAGGTTTGATTACCAAACCCAATCAGCAGGCGGTCGCCAAAATAATAGTCTACGCCGTACCGCAGCGCCCCGTCAACCAATTGCCCGTTGATAATCGTTACCTCATCACCCAGTCTCAAGAATTCCTCAGCCACATCGTCCAGGGTGGCCTGTGCGGTAATCTGCCGGCTATCGCGCGATGCCTCGATTCTGCCAAATGGCGACAGGTTTATCAAGGTATCATTGGTGGCAGTGCCTATTTTTCGTTGGTCCTCTTCCCCACCGCCCAGGGCATAGGCCACACTGAACGTATTGGTATAGTTTATTGTTCGAACAGCGTTTTGCAAGGTACCATTTTTCTCATCTAGCGTCACCTCTTGGCCGCTTCCGCTGCCGTGGTCATTACCGCGTTGCTGCTTGTATGTTCTGAACTCAACCAAGTTTCCGCTTATTGTCGGCATATCAAAAAACATATACGTGCCCAATTTCTTGCTTTGTGCTGCAACTTTTTGTAACTGATTGAGCAACTTTCTGCCGACGGTATCACTAATAGCCACCGTCTCACCAAGCCCCCGGTCTACCTCTACTTGGAAGAATGCGCTATCGTATCCGCCCGCTAACCATCTATCAACATCTATGGCCCCGGTCTCGTCCATATTTTCATAAACCATATCACGCATCACGGAACCAGCCGCACCTGATTTACTGGCAGAGGCTGAGCCACTATAATATGCCACTACCGCCCGGTTGAGAAGCTCTTGATTGTCCAGGCCAATAATCTCTAATTGAGTTCCGCTCTGCGTTGACGTTTCCCTGGTCTTTTTAATCCGCCATTGAGTCTCGCCCTCCAGGTAGGCCCGTCTGGTACCAGTCAATTTACGCCAAACCTCAATGATGCCGTCTGGCTGTAAAAAATCATCCAGGATGTTAGCCTTTTCGACAATAATTTTTAGCGACCCTATGGCATTAGTTGCCCTGACTAGCTCCAGAAAGAAAAAGTTGTCAATTATTTGCAGCAACTGACCGGATGGACTTTTGAGCCACAGGCTATAGGTGGCCTGGGCATTGGGATCGAAATATGTGGTTACAGCAGATGGTGCAATGGGCGGGAGTGTTGTCGTCGATACTGTCGTCGTTGAGATTGTACTGGAGGTGGTGGTCGTCGTCGTTGTGGTGGTTGTGGTCGTGGTTGTAGTAGTAGACGTAGTAGACGTGCTGGTTGTCGTTGTGCTGCTCGTTGTAGTAGTAGACGTAGTAGACGTGCTGGTTGTCGTTGTGCTGCTCGTTGTAGTAGTTGTGCTTGTAGTCGAGGTAGTTGAGGTAGTTGAGGTGGTTGAGGTAGTTGAGGATGTTGTACTACTACTCGTTGTAGTGGTCGTGGTAGTTGTAGTTGTAGTTGTGGTAGTAGTCGTGGTTGCTCCCTCTTCCTCAATTGCCAATCCAAAGAATTTTTTTGCATTAGCTTCTACTACTGAATAATTCAGCGTATAGCCGTTTGCGTCCATCGACACAAATGATGCAGTCGGGCCGGCACTCCCGTCATCCTCTGGGATATTAACGGCGGTATCATCTACTAATGATTGGGTGTCGGTGGTTGCTGCCCCATCTTCGTCGGCCACGGAATTTGAATACTCGTTTGATGCCGTGAATGCACTAAATCCTTGAGCGCCTGCCAGTGGAGAGCTATTATAAGCGGTATCAATAGCCTCAAAATGGGTCATTATGTTGAATACAAATTGTGGCACAAACCCTGACCACGTTTGGGCGTCATTGCCAGTTGCAACCGGGGTATCATTTGTTGCAACTGTAGATGATACAGCACCACCAAAATTCAGGGCCAAATAAAACAACGACGTGTTGTTTCCCCCCGCATTTCTCGTTGTTATTGTGAACCCATCGGCATCAAAATCACTAAATTCCCCGCCCCAGTCAAGTGCAGCAGAAGAGGCAATTTGCATAATCCCATACGTTTCGGTGCATCGTCCGTCAGGTCCACCTTCAGCTGCACCGTTACCAAATAAATGTGCAATACAACGCTGGATAACGGATCCGCCATTGTGAACCAAACCATATGACGGAAATGGGCTTGTCCCTGCTGCGTCTACCCCTAGGGGAGCGATAATGGCGGTAAAAACGTCATCTGGCTCGAAGCCAGGATCGGTGATATTCACCGCATTATTCAGTGCGTTGCCCAACGCCTCATTGTTGGCATGCGCAGACAAATCTGAGCCAGCAAATAGGACGACTGTCAATAAATATGCAGCAGCCGGAGCATTTGTTATATCAATTCTAACACCATTGGCGATAAAGGAATCGAATTCGCCCTCGCCGTCTACTGTACCGGTCCCTGGTGTATTTATCCGAAACACCTTGTCGCTGTCGGTTGATCCGTATGTGTCTGTGTTAGCTTGTCCATCTTCATTGCTAAATGAAACGCACCACTGATTCGATGCGCCGGTGGCAGCGCCATAGCTCAATTGAGCATGCGCGGTTGCCGTATCGTCTGCTGTTGCCTGGGTGACAATAAAAATAGCAGCTTTGGCTGTCAGTCCGCCTAGCGCGCCTGTAATATCTTGGGTATTGGGGGGAGCATCGGTTTCCAGTGCTACCCTGACAACATCAACAACAATTCCCATTTAAGACAGTCCAAATCTTGCTCTCAATAGAGCTTTATCATAAGTAATGCCTGTGGCTGATATTTCTTCGCTGGCCAAGATCATTGCATCTTCCAGGGACAAAATATCTGCTTTACTCAAGCCATTCAAATATATCTTTACAGTTACCAACTCTGTATCAGATGAATCAAAGTTAGCAATCTCTATAGCTTGTGCATTTGTTACATTGTCCTGCGACCACTCCCACATCAAGGCCGCAAATGTGTGGGCACTGCCCTGAACACGGCTAAATCCAAACTCTGGCTCTCGCTCGCCTGTGATTGTTTCAAGGAATTCGTCAAAAGTAATCATGCAACACCTCATCTAATGTTAGTTTTGCCTCAATTGGATGGCCGACGAGTTCAATAGCTTCATCTTGTAATTCGTTCAACCTATCAATATATTTCTGATGCCCATTACACACATCATGGTAGTGGTCATAGACCGGTTTTAGATATTCGTTACCGCCCAGAGCATAGGATGCAATCATAAAATTTCGCCAAAGATCGTCATTGTTCCAGCAGTATCCCCGCCTCTCAGCCAGATGGTACAATTGATAGTCAGGATGACAGCGCACCTGGTAACCATGCATCTGAGTTTTTAAGTCAAGATACGGCTCGCCTCCACCGTAAATACCGAGAGCCGGGTGAAAGCCACCAAGCTCTTGAAAAATTGACCGGTCAATCATCGTCCCGGCCAGGCCGCTCATTAAAATTCGGTAATCTGGTGGCTCTGGTTTTATTCTTGTCCAGGCCCCCCAGAATTTTTGAGGTTGCCACTTGTACTGGAAGAGTGTTCTTTCAGGATGGTCTAGCCAATAGTTGATACCAAAGTGTAAAATACCCTTGAACTCTCGATGGTACTTCAGGGCACCTCTTAAACTGCCAGGCGTAAGCAAAACGTGACTATCGCAAAACAGCAGATAATCACCCCGAGCCTGACTTGCGCCAAAGTTTCGCGCCTGCCAGCAGGAGGGCTTTTCGTCATATGCCAGCACCTTCAATCGGCCCGTACTCACCGGCCAGTACTTTAACAGCCTCTCCTGCTCTTTTTCTTCGCATTGGTTCAAGACCACAATTATTTCATAGTCTACGTCTTGTAATTCAAGTTGCAACCCCTGCAAGGTCCAAATGAGATTTTTGAATTCGTTTCTGCTTGGGATTATGATACTTACTTCACACGCCATACGGCACATCCAATCGAGGTATACGGCAATTCAAGCATTTCGTGTTTTTGTTGGTCGAACCGTTCATCTACCGCCCTTTTTACCTCCCACCTCTGATTGTGGTAATCGTGAAAAAATACTAATCCATTTCGCCGTACCAGATGAACAAAATTATCAATGTCGCCGATGACGCCGTCATAGGTATGATTGCCGTCAATAAAAATTAAGTCAATGGGCTTGCCTGTCCAATCCACCTCTTTACTATCGGCCTGGATTACCTCGACCGGCAAGTCAAATTTGTCTCTTATTTTCACCGCTCTCTGTATAGGGGCAGAGGCTACGTCAATGGCCGCGTGGTGACCGCCTTCCTCCTTGGCAAACATTCCAAAAAGATATGTTCCGTACCCGCGCCCTATACCGATTTCTACGGTCTGTTGAGGGTGCCGAGCGTTCCTAAATTTTAGGAGACTGTAAAAAACCCAGTGCAGATGTATGGTGCAGGGGTCTGGTTCAGCCCACACCCCAAGTTCCTGCCACGGGTAAACTGGAATAGTCATCGCTCAATCGCTCCCCATAATTTTTTCCACACCGCCTCAAGGCTTCGCTCGTGTCTCATCCTGGCATGGTTTTTTAGTTGGGCGTTGTTTTCCATCTGATAGGCCACCCCTGCGGCCACGTGCCGCATGTAGTCTGCCCTATCAGCGTACTCTGTGTTCGTCTCGCCTGACTGCCCGGTCACGGTGTCAATATTCGAGGAAAATTTATAGAGTAGGGCCTGACCGTCATATTGTCGAAATAATGGCAAGTCGAAGTTCAATACCAGCCCGCACCGCTGCCACGCCGCTTCAGGTAAAATGAGGGGATCGCTTTCGCTTCTGGAAGGGTGTATCAGGATGTCAGCATACTCAAATAGATTCATCACTGCCTGGTGGGGAATGCAATATTTCTCGATGTCTGAGGAAAAGAAAACAACATCGCCAAATTCTTTTTTGATCTCTTTGCGATATTTTTCCTTATCACCGCTTACAGAATGGAAGTCTACAATAATCACCTTGGCCCGATAACCCATTCCAGCCAATTCTTTGAATATCTCGCAGATGATGTGGGGCTGCTTGCCACGATCCAGTCGGGCCGGGTAGACGGCAATAATATCCTGGTTGACCAGGTCGGCCTTTTCGATTATCTTTGCCGCCATAGGGTGGTAATATTCTGTCAAATCAAGCGAGTTGGGAATGATGACAATCTCATCCTGTTCATAGCCGTACATTCCTCCCTTGCGATTGATCTCCTCGGGGTGCATTGCCACAAGCAATGAGTTAGGAAACTTACCCTTTAATTCGTTTCTGAATTTCCCAACCTGCCTGGCCACGTTATGACCAGTAGCAGAATGTACCCAATGCAACCACTTTTTGTCAGGATTTTTACTTGCGAATCTACGCGCTGCTACTTGGGCCTTCCACATGTTAGCCTGGTAGATTAAGTCATGCGTCAAGATCACGTCTACATCAGATAGACACTTCTCTATTTGCTCAACCAACCCCTGTATGTCACCCTCAGATTGGCCAGTAATTTTGACAGTGTTGCTGCCGGTCTCTCCGTGGTCCAGGATTTTTATGTCAGCACCTGGGAAAAATTGACTATGATTAAAGCCTTTCCTGACAAGCAACATTGGCTTGTATCCATTCTCGACGAGCATCTTTACTTGATTCTTTACCACTCGACATAGGGAGTATGCCTCATCGAAATTGATAAAATCTGTGAAGATTGCAACTTTTTTCATCGTTTTACGTAAACTCCATTTGTGTTGAGCAACTAAGGATAAGGCTACAAATCCCTACCCGTCAAAGCTCAAATATGTCGTATCCCACTTCAACGAGGCAGACACATCTGCCCCGGTAAAAATGCTAATATTATTTAATGAGCCAGATAGCAACCGCAGCGTTGTTACGTCGCTACCCTCGATGATTGCCCCCTGGCTCAATAGATTACCCAAGAATGTCGAGGTAAAAGTCTTCTTACCTCTCCTCAAATCTAGTGTAGCCGTCTCCCCGTTTTGCATGGTGTAGTTGAAATATATCTCATCATCGGTCGAGGTGTTTTTTAGATGATACAAAACGCCGTCGCTACCGGTACAGGTAAACACAACTATCGGATAAGCTTCAGCGGTGCCATTGTTTGTGACGGTCATCTAGTTTACCTTTGCTGCGACGGCTGTGCCGCTGGTATCAAATCCAAAGACGGTGATTGTCTGGGCGAATAGGATAGCTTCCACGGCGGCGGTGCCGGGCAGATCAACATCAAGCGGTACCCAGTTGCTGCCATTCCAAACGGCTATTTTGTCGGGCAGAGAGATGCCGCCGGCCTCTGTAAACGCTCCCCCGACATGTACCAATCCGGTCGGGTCAGTCCTGACAACATAGGCCACATTATTGAGGCCATCCCCAAGCGGTGAAAATGCCGTGCCATTCCAGCAAACCACATAGTTGGCTGCCACTGAGCCGGCCTGCGTGAAAGTTCCGCCGAGATAAACCGACCCGTCTGGGCCAATGTCGATGGAATTGACAAAACCGTTTGAGCCATTCTCAAGGGCTGAGAAGGTATCGGTTGAAGGAGTGTAGAGGGCCACGTAATCATAGGTCGTACCGCCTATGTCGGTGAATGCGCCGCCGATGTAGAGTTGTCCGGCAGAATTGAATCTTAGGTCATTAACTGCGCTATTTGGTTCTGCTGATAGTGCGTTGAATGCAGCCCCGTCCCACATTGCCAGATTTTTAGTATCGGCTACGCCGCCAGCATCAAGGAATAGCCCTCCTATGTATAAGTCTCCGTTGGGCGCAATCGCCAGAGATGAAACAGTACCATTAACCCCAGTGGACAATGGAAGCCAAACGGACGCGCTTATATCCCAGTAGGCAATGTTTACGGTATTACCTACGCCGCCGGCCAGAGGGAACGAACCGCCGATATAGATGTCTCCGTTTGGGGCTTCGGCAATGGCTTGTACAATACCATTTGTGCCGGTAGATAGAGCGTTCCAGTCCCCCCCGATTGTATCCCAGTACGCTATATAATCTGCATTTGCTACCCCGCCCGCGTTAGTGTATCCGCCCCCCACATAAATTTTACCGTCCATTGCTTGTAAAATTTGTTTTGCGGCTTCGGCTATTGTGCGCCATGATACACCACTCCACTTGGCTATATAGTTTGTAGTTACCCCACCGGATACTGTAAAAAGCCCACCTACAAATAATGTTTCATCTGGGGAAATGACTATTGCCCTGACTTCATTATTCATTCCAGTACCAAGAGCCGTCCAGGCTGCGCCCTCCCACTTGGCTATATAGTTTGTAGTTACCCCACCGGATGTTGTGAAATTTCCCCCCGCGTAAAATGTACCATCTGGGGCTACGGCAATTGCATTCACGTAAACATTCATTCCAGTACCAAGAGCCGTCCAAGCTACACCGTCCCACTTGGCGATACGATTGGTGGTTACTCCGCCAGATGTTGTGAAAGTTCCGCCCGCATATACTGTACCATCTGAGGCAACGGCTACACCCCAAACAATATTATTCATTCCAGTACCAAGAGCCGTCCAAGCTACACCGTCCCACTTGGCGATACGATTGGTGGTTACTCCGCCAGATGTTGTGAAAGTGCCACCTACATACAATGTTGTCCCATCCGAGGCAATATCTATTGAATTTACGGCGGCATTCATCCCGGTGGTAAGAGGTGTCCAGACTGCGCCGTCCCATTTGGCTATATATGCCGTGTTAGCAACACCGCCTGCCAGTGTAAACGCGCCCCCCGCGTAAACTGTACCATCCGGGGCTACGGCTACGGTCTTTACCCAATTGTTCATTCCAGTACCGAGGGCCGTCCAGTTTGCGCCGTCCCATTTGGCTATATATGCTGTGTTAGCAACGCCGTCAGCTAATGTAAACAATCCACCCGCGTATAATGTACCATCCGGGGCTACGGCTACTGAATAGACGATACCATTCATTCCGTTATTCAGAGCCGTCCAGTTTGCGCCGTCCCATCTGGCGATACGATTGACCGTAGCTCCCCCTACTGTTGTAAATACCCCACCTACATATAATGTGCCATCTGGGGCAATGGCTATTGAATTTACAGCACTACTAAGAATTCCTGGAGCCGCCAACGCCAACCCCGTTCCCATTCTACTATAATCCCCCAGGCTATCCTTCTGGATAATGTAATTCACGTTAACAATGTCTTCCTGAGTTGTCGCCGCGAATGCCACATCATTTCCTCCACCACCATTATTGCTCGCGGCTCCCGTGCTGGCACTGTCCCCGGTACCGATACCCTCGGAAATATCTACCGCGTTAAAAATGCGATCACTCTCAAGCCAAAACGGGTCAGCTGCGTAAAGTCTCAAACTTTCAATAAACTCACTTTCGCAACCGTCTATTTTTCCACCCAGACCATCTTGATAATAAAACGCGCAGTCAAGCGTCTTGCCGCTGCCGATGTAGCGCAAGTGAATCGGTTGCAGAGTTGCGAATCTATTCGGATTAAAAATCTGTAGCAACTGACTCCGGGTAGCATGGAGGGCTTGTAAATCATCCTCTTTAAGAAAACCTGGGATGCTCGTTATCCTCTCTAAAAGCGATTGCCGTCTGAATACCGTTCCCTCTCCCAGGGCTGGACGATCCGCCGTAATTTGCACAGATGTCATTCCTGCCCCAATAGTTGGCCCCCCCACATTGAAATCATAATCAAACAAACTGACCGGCCTGCCGGCTCCACTAAATTGCTCCTGTCTGCTACTGGTCGATTGATGTGCCCCGGCTGCCCACCGACATCCGTCCTGATCACCGTCACAGTAGTCGGTAGCATACAATTTCTGCTCTACCTGGAAGCCATCAACATAATAGCCAAATGTGTTGGCATCGTTATTTTTGTAGACCCTGACATCAATCGTCGTATTTGTCCCGGTCTTGGCCCTGACTGCATATCTGGCCCAAGCCCCGTCAGCTATAAACGAAATTGATTCCAAAACGGTGGATGTCGCGCTGTCATAAATATCAACAACATAACCCTCGCCGTCCTCTCCCCGCACATCTACGCTGAACGTGTACCACGTGACAGTGGATAGACTGATTGAATATTTTATCCCGTCAGTTACACCTGCCGATGGAGATACCTTAATTGAATATACCCCCCTGCGTTGGTGAACTGTTGAGCGGGCGATACTCCCGCCTCCCAGAGTGTCAATGATGGCGTAGCCAGTTAAATCTTTTTCTGCTGATGGGTTTAATACCAAATTTGTCGTTGATTCTGGAATAACCACCCACCATAAATCTGTGTTAACTGCCATAGTATTTACCTCTTTTACGATTACTGGTAGATGGATTTTGCCCGGTAACGTCTGTGATGGTTTTCCGCATCGTTGGCCCGTTGGCTCCTGGGCCTCTGCCGGTATCACTCCCAGATAAAAAATTATTGTCAGGATACATAGTATCCAAAATAGTCGTTTCATTCTTAGCTCCCAAAGGCTGCCGCCTCCGATCTCATCATCTCAAATTCTCTACCGGCAGACGGTACGCCGCCGTTAATGGTTTGATTAAAAATGTTTGTGGTATTATTTACTACGCTTGATGCGCTGTTCTGGATGGCCTGGGCCGGCAAGTCGGCACTGGACGCAATGCCCATTGCCAACCCCTGGTTGATATTTTCTCCGATACCGACAAACACCTTCGATGGAGACTCGATTCCGAACATGTCTTTTACGGCCTGAATCATATCCCCCGCGATTCCTTTGATGAAATCTATCAGGGCTTGCTTGCTGTCCGCGAGGCCCTGCTGTAATCCATCGGCAATATTAGTTCCCAACGCTTTGAAAGCACTTGCCGAGAATAGGGCCTTGATGTCCGAAATAATACTGTTTATTTTCGACGTTACCTCGGATTTTGCATCCTCGATCCCGTCCTTTATGCCGTCTATGATCTTTTCGCCCATTTCCTTGAATTTATCGGTGGTGAATAGGGCCTTGATCGCATCGATAATTTTATTCACCGCGTCAATGATAGCTTGCTTGGCATCTGTGACAGCTTGAGCCACAGCATGCCAGCCGGCCTCCCATAAATCCTGTATATTTTGTATGAATGCGGCCCACGATTCATTTATAGATACAATCACCTCATCAATAAGCACCAAAATTATGTCGAAAGCTGCCTGCATGATTGTCTGGTGAAATTCCCATAATGCTGTCCAGATGCTTTTTAGGGCCTCGCCGAACGCGCTCCAGTCTCCTTTTATCAGTGCGGCGAAAGCTTCAATTATTCCGCCGATGATTTTTAGGGCCGTCTTGAATTGAGCTTGCATGACCCTCCACATAATTAGGACAATAGCGATGATTTCATCACCCCATTTGTCCCAGAAATTCTGGATGCTGGTTAAAACGCTCTGGATGTTGCCCCATATGAAATTCAGGAAAGTTGCTACAATCAGCATCACACTTTCGCCATGCTCTGCCCAGAACTCGGTCAGGGCACTCAGGGCACCGGTTCCGGTCTCCTGAATTGAGCCAAATACTGAATTGAAAATAGGAAGTAAAGTATCATTGAAAAATGCCGTTAATGTTGCGATGGCTGCGGGGACATTGATTGATAACCATTCCCATAGCTCCATCAGAACCGGCTTGATAGTGCCCTCCCAGGCTTCGGTGATTATGGTGCGAATTCCGCCCCAGTCACCAGCCCATGCCGCCCCCAAGAGGGCCGCCAGAGCAATAATCGCCAAGATTGGAGAAGCAAGAGAGGCGATTACGCTGCCGATAGTAGCAATGATAGCCACGATTCCGGCTCCGGTCAGTGCCGCACCGACGCCAAGGATGGCCCCCTTGAATTCGTCCCAGTGGTCGTTGACGAAGCCTATGACTTTAGTCAAGGCAGGAAATACCGTATCTGCCAAAAATTTAAGTGCCCCGCCCAGAATATTTTTTAACGAATCTTTCGCCGAAGATGTGCCTTTTGATAAGTCTCCAAAAATTGTCTTTGTCAGTTCTTTTATTGCATCTCTAATTGGCTCAAAAGCAAGACTAACTTCATACATCAAGTCTGCCAACCAGGGAGGAAAAATATCCTCCCATGGAAAATCGCCAGAGGCACCACCAATGAAGGCCTCAATTGTAAGTATGATACTCTCAAAGGCGCTGACCGCGTTTGCTATGATTGGTTCAAGAGCCTCCATTCCGCTTTCCAAAGCAGGTAGTGCCTTTTTTGCCAAATCAAGCAAAATATCCCCAATAGGCTTTAAGGCCAATATCCCTATCCGCTTCAGGCCCTCCATTGCCGACCCCAGGGTGTCATACTGTACACCTAAACTGTCAGTGGCCCCGGCCAAGTCGTCCATACCGGTTTCCATTATATTGACTGCCGCCAGGGTTGTGTCTCCCAAATCCTCGAATTGAGTGCCGAATAGAGCCGCCCCAATTGCCAGCCCTTCCTCTTTGTCCTCTACCTTGGATAAAGCGTCAACTAATTGCTGTGCAGCATCCACTCCGCGTATTTGGCCGCTTGCGATGCCATCCAGGAAGTCCTCTGCTGGAACCCCAAGAATACCCTCCAGGGCCGTGACTGCCTCCGATGTTGCGTCAGAACCGTCTAAAATTCTCAATCTGAATTCCTTAAAGGCATCACCAATTTTATCAGTTCCAAGTACCCCGCCTGCCAGCCCGGTTTCAAGTGCTGAGAAAAACTCGCCGCCGGTTGCATCAAGTTCAGCGAATTGGGTTGAGTATTCTGAGATAGAATCTAAGAAATCTCCGCTTGAATTCAAGCCTCGCTGGAAGCCAGTGGTAATGAGGTCAAAGGCAGAATCAAAATTAGGGGCCAGTCCAGTTCTTACTAATTCAGCCGCCGCCTCGATGCTTTCATTTACATCTACGTCGAAGGCGTCGCGCAAAGATAAGGCATCCTCGGTGGCACTTGTGATTGCCCCCTCAGATTCAATGCCAAGCGTTTTGAGCTTCAGTCCGACATCCGTAACCGCCTGCCCGACATCGGCCATAGAGTCACCAAAGTTATCACGATAAACCTGTGTGATAATCTTGTCGAATTTTTCGGCCTCCTCTGGCAATAGCCCCATTGAAGCCTGAATCTTTTTTGAGGCATTATCAAAGTCAAGGGCAGCATCAAAGGCAATTGCCCCTATCCCAAGCAGTCCAGCCCCCAATGCGGCCAATCCTCCGGCAGCCACCCCCAGAGCCACGTTTCCCAAAGAAGTGACCGCGCCCCCGACTTTATCAAGAGTCTTGGACGCCCCGGCATCTTCACCGGTTATTCTGACCTCTATGGTTCTGGAAGTTGTTGGCATTATTTTCCTTTAAGTTTCCTGACCTCTGCCTCGGTGTTTATCATTGTTATGGTGTTCTGGATGTCTACCCAGTCCTCATCCTGCAACTGGGACGGCAGGCAATGATAAACATCTCGACATAGCAAGAGTTCGACATACTCCCAAGGCGCTTCAAATTTCGCGTGATTAGGCATCATTAAGTGAATTCTGAGGCGCTCGGCTAGTTTTTTGAGTCAGCCTTGCCGATTAGTTTCTCGGCAAGAAATGTACATTCGTCATCAGTCAGAAGGTTAATGACTTCCGGGTCCTCTGAGGGAAGCGGGAGAGCGTCCCCGTCATCATCTACCCAGTTCCATCCAATCAGATGCTTGGCGATAGTGTCAAGGCCAACCTCGAACGCATCGCCGTCATCTACCTCGGTTCTGGTTTCTCTGATTTCTTTGATCTCGCCAACTGTCAAAGCCTTAAATATTACATACGAACCCGCCCCTTGCAAGGCCGGCGTTTTGTATTCCCGCATTGATGTTTTACGTTTTGCCATTTCGTCCTCATAGTATATGTGCCTGGGGCTATTGCCCCAGGCACAATTGAAATTTAGGTTGCCACAGTAGCTGCTGTCACTTCGCCATCATTACGCATCGAGGCCGCAATAATGATTGGGGCCGCATCACCGGACGTTGCTGGAATGCCAAGACTCTCCAGAACCACATTGCTCTGATACCGGTCGCTGCCAATTGAGTTATCCGGAATGTTGACTTGCAAAATGCGGATTCCGGTGTTGGTGAATTGCCAATCAATCAGCAAGTCCTTGGCTTCTGATGCTGCCGTGGTGTAAACGGCGTTAAGGGCAAAGGTGGCCGCTGACTTACAGCTCAGCGTATTCTTCCACTGCCCCCCAAAAACCGTCACATCTCCAACATCGTTGGCGATGTCGATTGATACCTCGTTGGAACTGCCGGAAATATCAATCCACAGGCCGGCGCTATTGGTAAGTTGTACAACTGCGTCACATGCGTTAATGGCTGTCGTGGTTTGTGCCATGATAAAACTCCTTTCGTTTAACTAAACTATTTTTGTACATCATTTGCGTTTTTTACTGATGACAATCCACTGATTGAGTAGCTCTCTTTTCCATTTCTGAATCGTTTCAGGTTTGGCCCGTAACACCTTTTTAATCAGGCCAATATCGGCCTCAATAAATTGTTCGGCATTGTCAATATTGGCGGTCGCCAACTTGTTAGCCCTGGTCTTCCAGCCCGGAATTTCTGACAAAGGCAATGCGGCCACCCTTGATATAATCTCTCGATCCACCAAGATGGCTATCTGCTCCGGCCTGAGCCAGGCCAATGAATCTATACCACCTACTGCCAGCCCTGGCTTGTCCATCGGCTTATGAATTCTGTACAAAGCCATAGCATCACCTCCTTAAAATATTTTTATGGGAATAAAGTACCTTATTCCGATGTAATCAGCCCCGCCATACGAGAAGATTACTCTGGTTGCGCTCCACTGCATTAAGGCTTTTATCCCGGTCAGGCCAAAGTATGGCTTGGTATCTTGGGCCTGCAATATGTCGTCAATCTCATCTTTTGCGGTGTACAACCTACCCATGTCTTCGCCGATGTTGGCCCGTTGATTGACGTAAATATCCGCATGAAATGTTATATCTGTTTGGCGTATGCCACCCCTAAAGGCCGTCCGGTCAGCCGTGCCGCTGGGGTCGCTTAATTCCTCCTCCCAATACACTTGCAGGGTAGGAGTATCGGCCATTCCTTCGGTCAATTCGTCGTAGTCCTGAGTTCTGACCAGTGAAGCCGCTGCCCCCAGGGTGGTGGCAATGGCGGTATTTATTTCAGCGGTGGTTATTGTTGCCATAATAGATTACCCGTATTGGGCCAGTTACTCTTACTATGAGTGGTTGTAGGCTATTCTCCCTGAAATCCCTGAGTACTTCATTTTCTTGGGTATGGATTATCACGTCCGCCCATCCTGCCCGTTGATCGGCAGCAACGCAGATACTTGATATATCAATGTCACCATACATGATCTTTGTATGATCCACGATGCCACTTGGTAAATCTCTCGCCCTGACCTCGGTCATTTTTTTATAATCCTGGTTACTGCTTGATCTAAAATGTTGATAATTCTCTCTGTATTCTCCTCAAGTCCTTTTTTGAGGAATTCCTTTGGTATTATGCCTCGCCGGGCAATGGCTCGTTGGACCCCCTTGGCCACCGCGTAAATAGCGTTACCGGTTGCCATCCCTTTTCGGCGTACCCAGTTAATAAGCGGCTGAAGGGGTGCCCAATATGGCTTGGTGCCAAGTTCCTGAGCCGGGGCATGAATTTTATTACTACCAACGATGCCGATAACTTTTTTCGTTTCTATCACTACCTCTGGCATGATGCTTGCCCGCAGGCCACCCCGGTCAATGGGTGCCCGTTGGCGAGCGGTGCGCGTGACCAGTAATGTAGACTTCCTCATTGCGTCTATCATTGGAGGGCCTGTCAGGTCTTCGCTAATTTGACAAAGCTTGGCTACAAGCTCTTTAGCTCCTACAACTTCGACTGCCATTGCTTCCCTCTTGATTTCTCAATGCCATAAAAAAAAGCCAACCGTGCGGTTAAGCACTGGTTGGCTGTTGGGTCTGTTTGACCTGGGGGCCGGGTTATTTGATTATTTATTATACCGTGACGCAGTGTCTTTGTCACATATGCACACGGTGTACATGTTTTTAATTCTAATTACCTGTTGCCGGTTGCTGGCTTGATGAATCTACCTGACCAAAGTAGTAACCTGACTGCTGGATCAAGCTCCTCATCAAATTCAAGCGCGCCAAACTCATTTGATGCCAAAATTTTACTCCAGCCACCTTGACCTCTTTTATACCAAATCGCCGTTTGCGTAATGCAAGCCTGCTTAATCGCATCCGGCACCGTCACTGAATACCCCCACCGAGCCGTTACCCGCACCGTTTCGACGACAAACGGCTGTTCCCGGTCTGGCCTGAATCCACGCCGCCCTGAGAATTTACCACTCGTAAAGGTGGCGTAGTCTCCACTTGCCGTAACCATCAACGCCTGATAGGGTGTCAAATTATAATTCGGATGCTTGGCCGATCCGCTAAAGGCTACCCAGTCATCTGCCGCCCACGTGGTATAGCCCGTATCCGTCGGACTGTCCTTAACCTCTACCGTTGTAATGGATTCGGTCTCATCTATCCACTGCCACGCCTTGCCGCTACCTCCAAAGGTACGAGCGGCAGCCACCCCAGCCTCGAACCCATCGGGCCGATTACAAAAATTGTTGATGGCTTCCTCAGCCGCAGCAATCATGGCTGTAATCGTCGCGTCATCTGCGTTGCTATCTTTATCTATCTGCGCTCTCACTTCGGCGGCTGTGCAATAAGCCATGATTCCTCCTATGCTGGTGGTGGGTAGGGATAGCCGTGGGCACCCCAGAAAAACTCTAATTCTTCCAGGTTGGTATCATTCCAGACTTGCGCCCACATTTTTGTGCCTACTGCTATCGGTGGCATTCTAATATCTACCGGCGCTCCGCCCGCCCTGTTGCCCGGTACTGCATTGGCTATTGCCATCACCTCTGACCATTGCCCGGCACTGATTGCATCCGCTGAGGTACCGGTGCCCCAAATGATTCGTAGACGCCAGGGATCCGTCTGATCGTCCAGGGCAGTTACCAAAACCCGATGAGGATCAAATGTAGTTTGATTGGCCAATACGGGCACATCTGCCGTACCGCAAATCGGAATAGCTGTACCCCAGTCATCATTGCCACTGGCTGCCACAAATGGTACAGTTACGGTGGCGTCAATTGCGTTTGTTTCATCCGGGACAGCTACCGCCCCCCACCACCTTTCTACGTTGTGGCTGTGCTGGTCGATTTCTTCGACCTCTTCTTCTATCTCCTCAAGGGTTGACTGTTGGGCAACAGTGCTTGCTCCATTCAAAATCAGTGTCATTGCTCGACCTCCATTGTTACCATAACTGACAATTTCCGGGCATCGGTATTGGTATACGCGATTCGAATCGAATCGTCCTTCTCGATGAGGTACTCTGAATCTGGTTGCCAGAAAATGTCCGTTGTACTGGCTGCCGACGGGTCAGTGACTAAAAGCTGAGTATTGTACTCTCCACCATCGGCAAATCGCTGTACAATTGTAAAATCTTCGCTGGTGGTTGGGGCTACATCAAATTTTGCCGTTACGCTAATGAGCCTGGCATCGTTCCCCGGCTCAACTACCAGGACAAATGTACTGGTGGTACTGTGCTTATATTTTTTCAAGGCGTACAAATTAGCTACCATGCAAGACCTCCTTACTGCTATGCGCTTTATGCTCAAACCAATTATGTTTGATAAGCGACCCCTCTAGTCGGTTGATTTCTGTACCAGTTTTCCATAGGGCATATGGTAAACCAACCTGATCCCGGTTTGAGTGTTTTTCTGCTTGCTCCCACCACTTTTCGTTGAGCAAAGTCACCTGTGGTGTATTGCGTCGAATGACAAATCCAGTCTCTACCAAACCATAATTTCTTGGAAATCCTTCTGTACTATAGATGTTCGCCTGGCCTGTTAATTTTTCCGACTTGTCCTTACCTTTGACAATGCACCTGGCTGCCTCCTGATAGGCGCAATCCCGTGAAGGATGCCGGAAAGCGGCAATGTCGATACCGTCACTTAGGCACTCCTCCACCAAAACATCAGGGGCAATCCTGGGAATTATATTTCCATCTACCCAAATTGTGTACTCGGCTTCAGGGAAATGGATGTGAGACATAATCTTGTAATTTCTCGCCGTTCTCACCAAGTCCTGCATCGGGACAATTAAATGAGTTTCCCATCCGCGACTCTTGAACTGATGGGTTAAAAATGCAACGAATTTGGCCGATCCTTTTTCTTTCGGTTCGCGCAGAGTGTCATAATTCCCCATGATTGCTGTGTAGACAATTATGTTAGACATAAGATAAAATCGTTTCTATGCGGTGATTCCAGGTATGATTTTCTAGTACTTGGTTCCGCCCAGATTCGGCTATTTTTTTTCGCTCCTCGTCATTGTCCAAATAGTAGCGGACTAGGTTGATTAAATCTTTCTCTCTGGTGAACCATTGCAAGTCGTAGGCGTTTTCAAAAACGTCCTCGAGGCCTGGGAAATATTTGGTCAGTACCATTGTCCCGCTCGACATAGAGTTGAGCAATCTGGGCCAAGAGGTATAACCTCGTACCTTGTTTGTGCCGTAGGCCAAGGCCAGCTTTGCCTTCGAGCATTCTCGGGCGAAAGCCTCGCCGGCTACAAACGGATGAAGGGTTATATTTTTAGTCTCCCCCAATTTCCCCCACCCGGTACCGAAAATATGAATACCGAATCCATTGGACGCTATTGCCTTGACTAATTCCAACCGACCTTTCATCCACTCGAACTTGTCAGGCTTTGAGTAGTTGGCCATAAAAACGATGTCGTATTCTTTGTCTACCGATTGCGGATAAAAAATATCTGGGTCGGTGCCGCAATTAAGAAACTCTACCCGACGACAGCCGGCTTGTTGATATTTTTCTCGCAGGCCCTCGTCTCTGCCCTGAATGAAAGTCACATCAACATATCGTCCCAAATCAGTGACCCAGGCCGGGGGGCTTGGCCGATAGTCGCCATAGAAATGGATTATTTTTATCGCCGGAAACACCGTCTTGATTCTCTTGATAGTTTCTCCCAAGATGCTTTCGCCCTTACCCAAATGAATAAAGTCTATCCCGTTTTCTACGGCAAGCCTTACCAGTTGGTCATTGGCATCAATCATACCAACCGACCTGGTGGCCATCCGGTAATCAAACGCGATGACCTCGCCTATTTTCTCATAAGCCTTGCGAATCCCCCTAATATTGGCCTGGGCCTGGGTATCGCTGAGGGCGTCTGTGTATAGGATTTTTTCAGGGCTTAATGGCTTCACAGATTATATCTCCATTTTCTCTGAATTCTGGGCCGCGTTTTTGACGGGTTTGGGTCGTCTCACATCGTTGGACGGTAAAGCCATAATGACCGACTAACTTCGCCAGTCTACTGACAGTAAACCCAGTCCTGTGCAGCATCCCCTCACCACGATCTTGCCAGCCAAAGATGTTGATAAGCCCCCACCCGGCTTTGTACTCCTCGTTACCCTCAAGGTATTCCTTGACGTAAAGCTCAAAGTTGGGGCAACGAATAACCAGTTTGCCACCGCTTTTTAATACTCTGAACCATTCGGCCAAAGCAAGATCAAGCTCCGTCTGGATGAGATGCTCAATCATATGCGATGATAGAATTTCATCCACTGAATCATCAGCATACTTCAACTCATGAGCCGGGCTGATAATATCAGCCGCATCAGTGGGATATTTGTCAATGTTGGTATACCCATCTAAGCGCTGCTTACCGCAACCTATGTTTAGTTTGACCATTTTTCTTTGAATACTTTCTTGTCTTTCGCTTGCCATCTCTTGGCTATCTGCCTTGTCGTATGCTCAACAAAAACATCCTTGACCCAGATGCCGCGCCACCCTGCCCGCCGCATCCGGCGGAATAAATCGCTGTCGTTGCCGTAATGCGTAAAGTTGTAATCGAAAATCCCGATACTGGTCAGCACATCGCGTCGGAACACGGCACAAATAAAGGCCGCTTCCTCTATTTCCTCTATGCCTCTTGGCATTCCTGGCTCACCAGTATTCTGAGGCGATGTGCGGCAACCGCCGCCGGGTACCGCCACCCCATAAGTTGGATTTGTTCCCAGAGCTTCAATCATTCTCTTTAGCCAATTTTCTTGAGTGATCAAAGTATCGTCGTTGATATATGCCACAAACGGAGTCCGTAGCTCAATGCCCCCCTTGAGCGCAGCGTTACCGCAGATTGTAGAACCGCGCCTGTCATAATCCTTCACCAGAACGGTAGCACACGGCATGCCAGCGGTCTTTTCTGCCTGTGTCAGCATTTTGGCCGCCGATTCAAAATCCAGGGTAGGCATTACTATTGTGACGGTCATACGTTTTTCACCAAAGCGAAAATAATATGCTCTTTTACATAGATGTCTCTGACGGCAAAAAAGCCGGTCAGGGCCTGGGCAAGACTTTCCTGGCTGAAACTATGGACGTGATCTGGGTCACCGTGGTAGTTGTTTTCGGTTACGGAAATGAACAGGTAACCATTTGTTTTCAATAGTCTCTTAATCTTGGCCAGTAGCCGGGCGGTATCTTTGATATGCTCAATAACTGCCAGCATGTAAGCCCCGTCAAAATGTTCGTTGTCATAATCCAGGTCGGTCATAATGTCACCGACCTCGAAGTTCAAATTTGGCTGAAAGAGACCGCGAGCCTGGCTGATGGCATAGGCAGACTTGTCAATACCGGTGATTTGTACACCGTCATAAAAATCAGCAGCGATGCATGCTCTGGTACCAATTCCGCAACCAATGTCTAGCACTCGGCCGCCGGCGAATACCTTTTCCTGAGCCAATAGCTCCTTAGTGACGGGATGCTCCTCGTACCATTCCCTTGAGAAGCGCGACCTGTCTTTTAGCATTGTTTTCCAATCAGACATCGTACCTCACTACCCATAATTCTTGATTGCCCTCAGCGGTTGAGACGGCTTTTTTGTAGATGTACGTCTCTTCTAACGTGAATTTTGTAAACTTCCACTGAGATGAATACCGCCCAATTTTCGACTTCAACCACTCCCGCCCGTAGATGTTAAAATCTGCATTGCCTTCCCTCCCCAAACGAACCGCGTCAACCATGTCGACCGGCGGTGCCCCGAATAAAATAATGAGGGCCTTACTAGACACCCTGATTGCTTCGGCCAAAATCTGCTCAACAAAATCAGGTTTGTAGTGAACGATCACCAGCCGCAGCATTGCCGCGTCAAACTCATTGTCTGCATAAGGCAATTCGGTGGCGTCCCCCTCATCAAAGGTCACTTCTGGGAAGGCTTGCCGGGCATACTTCACCATGCCCGGATGAATGTCGATGCCGGTGTACTTGATCTCTGGTGCATACTCCCGAAACGCAGCATATTGAATACCACCGCCACAGCCCACATCAAGAACGGATTCGTAATCTTCGCAGGCGTCCGTAATCATTTTGTAAGCCGGCGTACTGAGCCAAGCTGCTTGCGCTATCTTCTCATCCCATACGGACTTGATGTGATCGGCTGTCCATATTTTTTGCCAGCCAGCTTTACGTGTGGCCTTTATGTCAGGCATGTTTATCTCCAGCTTGTGGTAAATTCCTCGGAAAGTTTGCCCATATTATCAAAAACAATATATGAACTGTAAATCTCATTAAGAAACTTGACCAAGAAATGCCAAAAACGCAGCTAAAGAAATCTATTTCATAGCCAACGCCATAGCCGGTTCTATGATTAAGTTCTCCATTAAGATTGTGGCGGGTCCACTCAAATATTTTCATAATTTCCTCTAGTTTAGACATCCACCATATACCCCCTATCAATCAAATACTCACAGTAAGCCGCCGCCGTCCAGTTAGCCCACCAGTCTGACGCCTCAAATTTATTGACCGGGATGGCGTTGGGCCTGACAACTTGGCCGTACCATGACCGCTTATAATTCAGTACCAAATTATTGAATAGCGCACCCGGCAACGGCTTGACTATCTGCCTGGAAACTCTACCAAATACCGCCAAAGTCGGATCTATTTTTTCAAGTAACATTCCCCTGATACCGTACCCATACCGAAAACGGGCCTTAATCAATCTCCCCAAAACGCTGTAAGCCAGGAATGGGTAAACCACGTCATCAACTTTGAAGAACGATGTTGAGGTAATGGCTTTGTAGCCCTTCTCAAATTCGAGTTCTAATCGGTTACCATTGGGGTCATTGGCCCCCCTGAATTCATAATCTGAACCATAGCCGTTGAAAATTTGAATTTCGTTATCGTTATCCGGTATCAACCCTTGCTCTTGCAATAATTCAGTCAGGGTATAATTGAGATTATGGCAACCCCGCGTTGGCCCATTCAGCCATCGAGCCGCCGTCTTGAAATCTCCGACATTCAGCCGAAGGTATTCGACCAAGTTTTTGGCAGTGCAGTATTGATTTTTTCCCCATCCCTGGTACTCCATAATGTGTTCAAATTGTAAGCTTTCCGGCCCAAAGCATACAAAGAGAATATTGCCCAGCCACTCATGCCCATTGCGCTTAAAAATTTGCTTGATGAGGCCCGACATAATCCGGCTATCGAGTCCGGACGAATGATAGATGAGATGAAACTTGTCAGGATGCCAACTGGACTCGATGTACTTCTCAATGGCTTTTATTATTCCAGCCGTTTCCTTTGGCTGACCCATCTTACTCGTACCTGGTGACATCTTAATCAATTTCTTTTGTGCATCACCCAAAGTATCAAGCGGCCTGACGATCTCGACCTCCTTGAACAGAGACGTAAACTTGGACTCATGCGTCTGGATGAGATAATCAGCATCAACTGTCAGCGACTTTGGCAAGATGTTGATAAGTTTAGTTGACGTTTCTTCGGTTTCGATATTCCTAAAAACTCGTTGTCTCTGGAATTGAGACATACTCTTCCTCCACAACGACAAATTTTTTGCCGCCAATCAGTACATATGGGAGTGGGAATGGCGGGAAATAGAGCGCCCTTATTTTATTTGCTGTTTGCTGCGAAATCAAAACCCGTTGAGATGGGAATTTTCTGGAATGACTGCGGGTGTGGTGGGTGTATTCCTGCGGTCGCCGAACCGCTGTGCCGTCCAAAATTTTCGGTAACGTCTCTCTAAACAATGCGGCTCCCTCAACGGTACATTTTTCATACAGACTCCGGCCCGTATCTGTCGGCATAATATCTATGCGCTTCTCACTGATAATGTCCCCGCTATCGACACCCTCGTCAATGTAATGGATGGTCACCCCGGCATGATCTTTGCCGTCTGTAATTGCCCAAGTCGTCGGGTAACAACCCCGATACTCTTCAGCCAAAGCAAAGTGTAGATTGACACAGCCCATTGGCGGGATGTCAATAACTTCCCGTTTGAGGATGCGGTCATAGTACACGGCCACAATCAAGGCCGGTTGTATATCTCCGATAAGTGCGGCTACCTCCTGGTTGATATTGGTGGTATACACCGGTACACCCGCCCCCCGGGCCAACTCTCCCAAAGAGGGATAACGCCTATCCGGGTCGTCATCACCTGGATTGACGAATGCTCCAACTATTTCTATATCCTCAATTGATAGCAAGTAATCAAAACATAAACACCCGATTGACTTGCCACCTAAAAAAAGCACTCGTGTCATTGAAACGCCTTAATCCTACGAATAACCTGCCCTACCTCATCATCAGTCAGTGACGGATAAAGAGGCAAGGTCAATAGTTTGGGCCATACTCTCTCGGCAACCGGCAAAGCGGAGGTTGTCCGATAGTACGGCTGCAAGTGCAACGGCATGTAATGAACGCCGGTCATAATGTCGAATTCCTTGAGATAAGTGTTTAACTCATCGCGCCTGTCGGTTTTGATTACATAATTGTGCCATGCGCTTTTGCCGTAATCTACATCTAACACACCGGGACAGGTCAGCCAATCCAGGCTAGACAACTCATCTGTGTAACGCCTGGCAATTTTCCGCCGCCGCTCGTTGGCCCCGTCTAGCTTGCCAAGTTGCACCAACCCGATGGCAGCGGTGATGTCATTCATGTGAGCCTTGAAGCCAAGCTGATGGATTTCATAATACCAGCTATATTTTGCATACTGTGTATTGATCGCTGCCCGGTACTCACCAACCCGGTCCCAGGTCGATTTGTCAATGCCGCACCATCTAAGTTTTCGCAACGCCTGAGCGATGTCTAGCCGACTGGTGGTAATCATCCCACCGTCGCCACAGGCCAGATTCTTGACGGCGTGAAAACTAAAGCAGGTGGTTTCGCTGGGCAGAGAGCCGACCATCCTTGTATCGTGCTTGCTGCCACAGGCATGTGCCGCATCCTCAATTACAAATAGATCATGTGCCGTGGCGAATCTCCAGATGGATTCCATGTTGCAGCAATGGCCACCAAAATGAACCGGAATAATCGCTTTGGTATTTTGTGTGACGTATTGCTTAAGCTTATCAACATCTACATTGAGCGTATCGGCCTCAATGTCCACAAAAACCGGCGTGGCTCCGCAATAGCTCACCGCATGCGCTGTCGATGCAAAGGTGATGGTTGGTACTAAAACCTCATCGCCGGGGCCAATGCCTAGCGCGGCTAGAGATAGGTGGAGGGCAGATGTGCCGCTATTGACCCCTATCGCATACGATGCGCCCACATAGTTGGCAAACTCTCGCTCGAATAAATCGGTTTTTGGACCCAGACCGACCCAACCGGAAAGCAGTACTTCTCTTACCGCTTCGACTTCTACCTTATCAAAGTTAGGTTTGAATACTTGAATGGTCATAGTTAATCTGTTATCTCTTTTAGAAAGATTTCAATTGCTTCCACCAGTTTCATGACCTAATTCTGATGGCGTCATTATCAACCACCTGCCCAAATATAGGCATTGTTCATATCAACCGGCATGGCTTTATCTGAATCTATTTGAGTCATAGTCCCAACGCCTCATCAAATGTCTGTCTCAATTGCGTTGCTCTGGTTGCCCAAGTATGATTGGTCAGCACGTAATCATATGACTGTTGAGCTATATCTTCCCAATGGCCATCGTCCAGCAAGTACTCAAGGCCATTGGCAATCTCCCGACAATCATTATCCGTGTATGTTGCTACCCGCCTCTTTTCCTCGGTGTAATCTGAGGTAGGATAGCGAAACGGAACGTAATGCTGGTATGGTACGAATTCCTCTCCGCTCACCTCTGGCATGGGATTGCTTAACATTGCCGTTCGGCTGGCTGCCACATCAAAGATACGCGCCGGTCTGGTGGCCTCATTTCGATTGAGATGAATCACTACCTTGCATTGGGCCAAAAAGTCAGCGTACTTTTCTCTCATATCACGGCCCCGGTTTGTGCAGTAGGCGTAACCTTTTCGTTTGCAAAACCATTCCAGCCACATGTCAAGTTTTGGACGTTCCGGGTTGTACTTCCAGATGCTAAAAAAGCCTACGTCATAAATTCGCCTGTAACCCCGATCAAAATAGTACTTCTCATTGACCGCATAGGCCAGGCGTCTGACCGGCATCTCAAGGTACGATTGGAATCTATCTAACTGGTCATAGTCCAATAATACCATGTCAGCATTTTTCTTGGCCCGCTCCACCCGGCTCCAGTAGATGTGCTGTTGTAAAGTCGTGTAGATAAAATGGCAGACTACCGGAATGCTGCGTGAGTCTCGCAACGGGAGAAAGAGCCGGTTGCCCCGGTATTTGCCCTCATCAAGCCAGGCGATATCTACATCACTTGGCAATATGTCTAAGTCAAATTGAAACGCTTTCGGAACAATGTAGTGTTCAAAAGTAAACTCTGGTACAGCGTAGGCAAATTGTCCGTCAATGCGCTTGTGGCGGTACCAGTTATCTCGATGGAAGAGGGCGATTTTTAAGGGTTTCATTTTCTCCTTGCTATAGAATAGCAATTATGATGATAGACCTGCTTCTCGCTTTTAAACCAACGAGGCCCCCCGCCTCCATACGTTGACGTTGGCGCATAACCATACTTAAAATGCTCTCCACAGTAAGCACATCTGCTAAATAACCAACGCTTTAATCGCTGAATTGGATGCACTTGGAATTCCCAATGATGAATATGCCAACGTGGATGGCGCCACCAATGACGATGGAAACGTAAATATGCCCGCATCACACAAGAGAAGAAGCGCCAAATTCTTTCCCTTGGCTTTTCCTCCATGTCTGCCAGAGTAGCCCGTAAATTATCATCAGGATTCGTTGCCAACCCAACTATTTCCCACCACTCGGCATTCGTCATTTTTTTTCGTCGATCACGTGTCAAAGCAATATGCTGCCAAGCGCCAGCAACATGCGCCAAGCAATCGCCGGCCAACATTTGATTAAAATCGTATTCCGGGTTAACTTGCACCACAGGGAGAGAGGGAGAAGAGTAATACGGGAATGATTTTTCCCACTCTATCACATCATTGATAATTTTGTTTTCCTTCTCTGTCAGTCTTGGGCGTCCCCACCCGCAACTGTCATCTGTCCCGTCGCTTTCTGGGTCAACGTGCCAAATAGTAAGAAGACACCAATTTTTTATTTTAATTTCATGTGCTACTGTTTTTGGATCGTGCATTTTTTTACCTCTGCTATCATATTTCTCGATGTTGCGCCGGAGGCTTTATGTTTGGTTTCGGAAAATTGGGCGGTTGATTTAGGCCGCCCTTACGCTCTTTTCCTTCGGCAACCGGCTGTCTCCCCAGCATAGACGGCGTTTCATACGATCCGCTTTTTAGGCAATAATCTTCAGTGTCTAATAACGTACAAAAATTTTCGTCTATACGGTTTGGCGGAACTTGCAACCAAGCTGTGAATAGACAGATATTTGGTGTATCTATACCTAATTTATAGAAATACCATTTCCCACCTATCCACCACCGATAAACCTTGAAGTCTGAAAAATCCATTTTGGTCCTCGTTTTTCATTTCATTTCGCGGGTTTCATTTTCTAACCTTAAAATTAGTAAAACTCATTGTAATTATGTAAAGAAACCTATTGACATTTCTTTGATTTTAGTATATACTGTAACCATAGAGTAAACACTAATCAACAGGAGATAACAAAAATGACTAACGGACAAAAGGCCCAACAAATTCTAAAAAATGACAATTTTTGGATGTCAGTATTTGTAGATTATATCCAAATGTATCTCTATGAAGCCGCAAATTATCAACGAACCAGCCGACATCAGGCAGAAGAAAAAGCCCTAAATAGTGTTGCTTACGATATGATTACAGATAGTGTAATCTAATGATAACCTACAATGAACTAAGGGAACAAGCTGAGGCAATGGATAAAAAGGCCTCGGCTTGTTCTCACGATTATAGAGTTGAAGGATTTTCTAAGATTGCACATCCAGAAACCGTTTACCAGATTCATCCAGACCACCCAAGTGTAACAGAGGGCATTGTATTTAGCTCATATTTTTGCTCAATTTGTGGCAACCGAGTGAGCGTAGATGAAGGTAGGGAATATATGAAAGCTAGATCCAAACGCGGCGGCCTTCGCAACCCACCCGGGGGTCGCCCACCAAAACCTAAAACTGAAAAGTACCAACAAGTTCCGCTCAAGTTGCCTCCTGACCTTATCAAGTGGTTAGCAGAAAATACCACCAACCGTAACGGTTTCATTGTTGAAGCAATTAGAGAAAAGATTTCTGGTAAACATCATGACTAAACCTTGTAGAAAATGCGGCAGCCTAGACCGCCGTCTAAATGGAAGAGGGCGATTTTTAAGGGTTTCATTAATAGTTCATCTTGCTCTGTCAAATCAATTAGCCTTCATCACTACCGGCAAGTACAGCAATTGAGGAATGGTCAGGCCACCTCGATAAAGAACGAAGTTTGTCACTGGCTGTACAATCTCGCCGTTTCTGACAAATTGTAAAGGTATTCTCTCTTCCTTGACTGACCAATATCCTTTAATGTGCTCATCGTAGTCACCTGGCTCAACATCTATCCATACCCAAATCAACTTATCGAAAATTCCTGTTTGCGGTTGAGATGCACCAGGCAAATCGCTAGTCAATATTTGAGTGTATGTTTTAGTGCCTCGCAACTCTAATTCTACTACCAGTTTGGTGGTCGTGTATGGTACGGATACTGCCATTAAGCCGGTGTCAAAGTCATCCCAACGAATGGTAACTGACCCGGTAATGAACGGATAGCCTGTGACCTGCGCGGTAGGGTTCCAGGTAAAAAAACCATCATACCATTTTATTTCTCCCTCACCGTCCAGATTGTCAAACTCTTCATTAACAACTTGACTCTTTAGCGATGAGGCTTGAGGAATAATTGCAGACTCAAAGAATCCTACTCCGATCATAATAATAAAAACAATGATTAGTATTACCAGAATTAGAAATTTTTGCTTATTAAACCATTCTTTAATGCCCATCTCATTAACTTCCTCTGGCCATTGCTACCACTTATGCCCAGTATTTCCCTGACCTCTGCCCACAGGTCAGAGGCGGTATGATACGCTACTCCCAATTCGATTGCCATTCCATCAATTGTGTAGCCCAATAATTTTAGTTGCAAGGCATCCCATTGCCGGGGCTGGAAATAATCAGGGTAAACTTTTTTGTTTACGTCATCCAGGCTGATGGGACTCATATCTGCTCCAACACATACCGGCTCGCAAAGTCCGGTTGACTCAATCTGGCAATCGCCTGCCCGGTTTTGTCCAGATTGCTATCTAGCAACATCTTTTTTTGCTGAAACTTTTTGACGTAATAATCAAGCCAGTACCCTTCATCAAATTCTGGCTTGCGCTTCGGAACCAAATCAGAGTAGCATCTCATAAAATTCATTTTTTCGCGCAAGTCTCTAGTCGTCACTTCGAGTTGAACGTCAACCACGGCCTCCCCATCAAACTCTGAAAAGTCTCCCCGTTGCATCCAGGCCACCTCTCGTTCGTTGGTGATTGCGTCGGCTGCAAAACGGTAAGTGTCTCTTGAGTTGATGATGAACGGCATTGACACGCTGGCTGAAAACATTTGGTTGTACAACTGATCCTTGCGATAGTACGATGCCGTTGCTTGTTCACCGGTCGCCACTTTTTCACACCGCGCCCGCAGGCCCTCATAGGCCATTTCCGGGATGTAGTTATTACAGAAAAGGCACATAACTACGTCAACGCCTTCGCTTCTGGCTGCGTAAACTCCGACATTGACATTTTCAAGAACTTTGTAGGCGTCGAACCATTCGTCGCCTTCGGGGGTGCGAGCAAACCAGGTGCGGGAGTCTGAGATTATATTAAGGTTCTCTAAATCAATGCCTTTATCTTGAGGCCAATTAAAGTTATCGGCTCGCTTAACTTCTCTGGTCGTAGAAACTAAAAATACTTGATCAGCAAAATTGGCCATGCTCTCAATGCACTCTCTATAGATGTGCTGATAGCCAAATCTGTCAAGCGGGCCGATGGGGACTACTATGGCAATTTTCACGGTCTGGCCATCTCTTTCTCGCTAACTTTTGCTTGCTCTGCAATCCACTCTAATGCATGTGGTACACATTGGTTACCATGTGCTGAGCATTCTGGAATAGCGACCATTACACCTCTACCTTAGACCAAGCTTCCTGACTATCTAGCCGCCCATTGATCGGCCCCCGCCACCGCCTGGCTGACATCTGGTAATGCAAAATACCCGCTGTTCTTTCAGCCTCGATATACCGGGTCGAGGTGTTCCACTCGACCCCCAGCACAAGCAGTCTGATGGGGTTGTCGTACAGTACCCGATGAAGGGCCATTTGATCCCTGGCCCCATACCGCTGCCACTCATTATGCCATGCTCTGAAAAATGCGGCTGTTCGTTCGCTGCGCCGGAAAGCAAAGACGCCGCCATTGAGTTGTAAAATTTCAGAGCCATTGGCCGCTGAAACCTTATCAAGCGTTAGCTTAAATTCTTCTTCGCAGTCAGGACGCTTGGCATAACTGAGAATGGAATATTTGCCTGGGTTGGTACACCATACCGCCTCCCAACCGTCTTCAAGGGCCTGAAATAAAAAGCTGATGTCTGCGGTAATCTCAGTGTCGGCATCCAGGTACAAAACATAATTCCAATCTTTTGGGGTCAGGTCGTAAATCTTGGTTTTGACTGACCGGCCTCCAATATCCTCATCTATGTTGTCAATGAAAATGTCCTCACCAACATTGAGCGGATTGTCACTGGCCAGGGCCACCGGGATGTCAGGCATGTGCTGTTTGAAACTTTTTATAGCTCGTCGGGCACAATCACGCGAGGGATCACCATAGGCCACGTAGTAGACCCCCGCTGATTTCTTCCACTTCGGACATTCACCTGCCTCCGGTATTCCATAGAGCATTTCCTCAAAAGCCATCAGGTGTATGCTTATCCAGGCTTCATTTGTAAATTTCAGGGTACCACCGCGCAAGCTTTCGGGGTTATAGGCCCCTTGCTTCAGTCTGTCCCACGCCTCTTTGATGGCCCGCTTCATATCTTGATAGTTGCCGGCCTCATACCTGTGTAAATTTTCCAGGTTTGGCAACTCATCGAAGATGCCTACCCCTGTTGGAATCACCACCGGGACCCCGCAGGCCATAGCTTCAATTGGGCCATACCCGATACCCTCGACTAAAGACGTACACAGATAGATGTCAAGGCCCTGGTAAAATTCTTGGATATTGTCCCAGGTAAACTCATTGGTTGGGATTGGCCAGCCTCGACCAGAGGCCACCAGGTCAAGGTCAAGGTCATGGTCATGGAAGAGTCGCGTAATCAATTGCTCACCCTTGCGGCCTTCGGGATAGACGTAACCGCTGGTGCCGACGACAAGCCTCTTGCGCGGCTCCTTTTTAGTCGGGCTAAACTTTTCCCGATCCAGGGGTACTGTCACCAACGAGGTCGGGCCAAACTTCTCCAATTGTTCTTGGTACATCGCCGCACTGGTCAACCGTAAGTCAACAGCCTTGGCCGCCATTTCCCACATCGGCACTTTCTCTTTGCGGTTGGTATCCTTGTGCGTGAACCAACCGGCGGTCTTGGTGGCATTGAAATCACGACTTTTGTCATATTCGAGATAGGGAAAAAAGTAATTGATGTCGGCTTCGGCGTTGGGTACATCGGCAATAGTAAAGCCGCGCTGGGCTGCCAGGATTTGAGCCAGTCGGGAGAGGATTCTATCTGATTTGTAGTCACGGCTGATTATGTGTATGTGCATTTATTTACTCTATGAAAACTGTTGTACTACCACCTTGTTTTTCGATTTTGTCTAGCTTGCTCATTTCTTTTCCCTTTTCGTCAAATGGATTCGTTTCATGGCTGCCAGTCGGGGCAAGATAGACGCCCTTATTGCTTTGAGATAATTCTGCTCATGGCCAATGGTGTAAATCATCGTAATCTGCCAAATAAATGATTGATAACCGCTCCGCCATTCCAGCACCGGCCCAATAACCAAACCTTCACCGGCGTCTGATACAACGCTCTCAACATCGCGGCCTGATCCTGACCCTTAAACTTCTTAGTCCATTCCATCCGCCAGTTGAAAAAAAACTCATCTACCCGTTCGGACTTCTTGAACCAAAACACCCCGGCCTGTAGCTGTAGAACTTGATTAAATCCCAGAGCATTGAGTGTCAATTCTCTCTCGTCTTTCTCTACGTGCCACATTGATTCTTCATCCTGCTGGCCGCTGGGGGCAATAACGATGTCCCACCCATCAGTCAGCATCTGAAAGCCTGCCTCTATGGGTTGGCGTACTCGGGTATCAACATCAAGGTAAAGCGTCCTTTTGAACGGTGTCAACAGATTGATACACAGCTTTGGCCAACGGATCGGCTTGTAAAGAGCATCAAAAACGACGGTACGATAAGGCTTGATCTTTCTATCAGAAATAACGATAAAAGGATGATTGCAATGTTTTCTTAATTCCTTGATGCTCTGCTCTAATTCGCTTTTTGCCTTGTCGCCGTAGGCTACGAATGCTACACCGTCCATGTCGTTGGCAGGTCACATACCACCGGCTTTACCTTGTAGATAGCCATCAAAAAAGCTAGATAATCATTTGTCCCCCCGGCCACCTCCTTTTGCCAGAACGTAATCAGATTCCTGGTGGCCTCGCAGCGCCTGAGAAAAATTAGGCGGGTGTCCCTCACTGGTATGCGTAAGTCCCTGATGATACCCTTAGCCCGCTCTCTGTCGGCCTCGCTACCAATGTGACAGGCCAGTGTCTCATAGTTCAAAAGCGGGACGGCCATCTGCCATTTCTCCAATAGCTTAAAACCGACTGGCATCATCTCGAATTTAAGCGGCACTGATGGGTTCCAGAGCATTGTCTCACTAAAAGCCAACTCTGGCGTCCCGACTTGTAACTGTAGTTGCGGAATCTCCTTTAGCTTGGCTATCGCATCGTCTGGCGGAGTCGTCGTAGCCACAATTCCGGCGCTGTAATCTATTGCCTCATTTTTGACGGACGGGTCAAGGGCATGTGCATCCCCGTTGGCAATCCAGCGTAGGGCCTGTTGCTTGCCTACATCAACCCAGTCGCCAGGGAAGTAGGTGATCTGGCGTCCGTATCTCTCGATGTACTGTATACAAGCTAATTGTACCCACATGTTGATGACTTTCAAAAAGCGGGGAGGCGCGGAAATCGCCTCCCCGCATACTAAAACTAAATCTCCGGGTAGAGAAATTAACCAACGATTTCGGCCCAATTAGTAGTCGGGGTTGGAGCAAAACGAGGCTGGATGCCGAACAGAGTCCAGGCCATCTCCACCGCTCCACCTGCCACGATGTGCCTGATGCCGATATTTTCAAAGTTGCCATCAACATCAAGTTCTTCGGCTTGCAACTCAATTACAAGCATCTGATTGCCGTCTGCGCCAGCCTGAGTCAGCTGGGTGATGGCTTTGCCGGTAATTGCTTTGGTGCCGGTGCCGGTGCCGTCCGACGCTTGCCGGATAGACAGGTCAAGAGTCGCGCCCTGGGCCATGTCACCAACGTTAAGTATCAGCACGGCTCGGTGGTAAGTCGCCAGAGAGACCCAGGCACTATTGACGGTTGCGATGGCCTGGCTGTCGGCGTTGTAGGATACAAGGGGATAGTGCCCCTCGCTGAAACGTTCCGTATAATTTGCCATTTGTTTACCTCCTATGGACTTTGACTAAATTTTAATCGTAGTTTCCGTTAAACCACAAGAACGGTTTAGGTATCCTTGTCACCTAATATGACAAAGGGGCTTGTTTGAGTTGTGCCGTCTTGATACGTCAGTGGCGCACTCAGCCAAGGCTGCCCGTCCCCTCGATGCACCGCCCGCCAGCTAGTCTGGTCATACCGCCAGTAGTCAAACTTGGTACTCTCGACGGTCGTTGCCTGCCGGTCTCCAACCAGGTAGTAGTTCCAGTCGGCCAAGACAACATCACCAGCCGTGCCGATTCGGGGGACTTTCTCAGTCCAGACTACAGGATAACCAAGCAGGGTTCCAGGCACACCCTGTACCGCGTCACCCCAGATATAGGACGGATTGCCCGCCGGCCCATTAAGCTGAACCAAATCGGCCATTGCGCTTTGGGTGATGAACCAAACGCCCCGCCCCGAAGGCAGGAAATTCTCAAGCATGTTCGCCAGGTCAGGATACCCAATCGCACCGGTCGCGGCCCGTGCCACAGTGATGGTTGCCCCAGCAGTGATGACGCCTAACGGTTGACCTGCGCCGGTACCGTTGATAAAGGCATAATCCTCCATCCAGGAAATACCACCGCCCATGCCCATCGGGCCGGCCAGGAATGCCTCCAGGCTGATAGCACTATCATCAAGCAACTCATCAGACGCGCGAGTGTAGCCAATCAATTTGTGAGCCACTAACTTGATCTGGCGAAAAGAGGCTTCTGTTAAGGTCTTCTCAGCAGCCTCCTCCTCCCAATAGAATTGCATGCCCCCGAACCAATGAGGGATGCCGGCGGTGGTCCCGGTTTGGTCAAGCACCGGAATTTGCAACTCGCGCCGGCGCATCGGGATAATGGTGGCCCGGGGCCGTACCATTGCCTGCTCTTGCATAACGGCCTTCATCTGGGCCAGAAACTCAGCGGGAACCAGGAAGCCACCAGAGGCACCTACGCCCTCTACCATTTGCTTCTCCCCTTTTACGGCCTGATCGTCGAACCGTGCAAGACGGGGGTCAAACTGTCGGTTGTGGCTCATATAATGAACCGCCTGCAAGTATTCACCCCAGGTCTTGAACTCGGGCAACTTGTCCTCTTCCTGATCCTGGGCGCCCATTTCGCGGGCTTTGGCCTCACGATCAAGAGAAGCCAGTTCAGCAGCTTCGGCCTTGATTTCGGCTTTTCGTCTTTCCTTTACTTCTTCCAGCCCCTTCATATCAAGAGCCTCGGCCTTCAACTCCTGATACGCTTCTACCATTTCTGCCAGGTTAGCCTTCTCCTCGTCAGACCCTTCGGTTTCGATTTTCTTAATCTTCTCGAAGAGAGTATTTGCCTCAGCCAGTTTTTCTTGCCATTTCATTTTGTTATACCTCCATTTGCAGTTTGAATAATTCATGCTCCTCAATTAGGTTGAAGGTGGGTGGTACAACGTCCGGCCCGGCCTCAGTAGCGGCCTGTTTGTCAGGTGCATTTTTTGGTTTTGGGTGTTGCTCTTCTTCATCATCAACAAGGTGAGAGCTTGCGTCCTCTAATGGTTCTGGTTCATCCAGGACGATTCCGGCCTCGCTAAAGATGCTCATCAACTCAGTTAGGGCAGACCGGAGTCTGCCCTCGTTTCGCTTTGAAATAGTGCGGCCCGCTTTGACATCGGCTTCCAGGTCGGCACTCATATATCCATAGTAGCCATAGCCTTCCGTCTCACGCATAACTAGGTCTTCAGGCAATCCAGCCGTCAAAGCGATAACGGCGTTATTGATATTTGTAGTTAGTGCTGCCAACTCACTAACGTCAATCTGGCCACAAGCCAGCCAATAACCAAGCTTGTTGGCCGCCGCATTATAAACGGCCCCCTGCAAGCTGCTGCCCAATGGCTTAAACATGTCCTTTTGCTCGGCTGTCCCATTGTCTGATTTCTCGAATGGCGATACCAGACTGTCATCGCCAAACTCGTCGCTCATCCGCTCATAGTAGTGATTGACTTTGGTCTTGATGGCCTCCTTGTCATCCTCTGGGATGTCAGCGGCATCAACACCGCGCCCGCCGGCCACCGCAAAGATGCCGCGTGGTACGGCTTGCAGTTCTCCGTCAACGACATCAGCAAAGCCCAACTTGTATGACCCGAAATTCTCGGGGGCTTCCTCGTCGTAGTAGAAAAAGGCTTGACGGTATTTAGCGTTTGGCTCATCTTCGGCGCCAGCCCATTCACGAACCCGGCGGTCAGCAGCAGCGGCATCCCATTCGCGGTCACGGGGGGCAATACCGAGGCTTGTTTTGCCACTGACAGCTTTGGCCTTGGCGTCAAGTGTTGTCGTAGCTGGATTCATTCCAAATAAAACCGGGGAATACTCATAAAGCTTGAGTTCCCTCAAGTTTCTCACGGTGATGGCTTTATCACCATCCTTTTTTTTGCTGAAGTCGCTCTGAATCACATCGTAGCCAAATGACCATTCGCCGATTGCTCCCTGTTTTAACCGCTTAAACGCCCCCTCTCCTTCTGGGGTGTCCATCAAAAATTGGGTCTTGGCCAATAATGCCCCTGTTGCCTCTGGGCATTCTGCGAGAAGTTTTTGAGGTAATTCTTCTCGGCTAATTTCCCGTAATTCTATGGGTTTACCCAGGGCACGCATGACCGAATCGGCCTGGTGTTGGTCAAGAACGCGCACTTGTAGCCCGCGCTCGCTAATGGTCTTCGTAAATGCGCCGGGGTGGATGACATCTTTCCCCAAATCCACATTGCCCATAACGGCCACGATATGCTCAACAATACCCTGTTCCTCATCGATCTTAGTCGCTACAAACGGGATAGACTTTCTTTCCATGATTGACCTCCTCTTGGGCAGCCTTCTGCTCGCTCCACGGTACGCTCACCGACTGCCTGACTTCAAGAGCGTCCAAACGTCTTTCAATTTGGTAAAGTCTTTCGTTTATGCTATTGACCTGCGTTTGCAGATCAGAAAGTTTATAGTCAAGTCGATTATCTTTGGCCATTTTTACTAACGCCTAAGTGTAAGGATTTGACCAAGACTAACCCTAAAAACCCACTCGAAAGCCTCCTCAGATAATTCAAAATCATTGTCTGGTTCAAGATGGATATGAGAAAGCAGGTCTTTTACTAACTTTTCGTTTTCCACGACTGGAATACCGTACACGGATGGTGCTATATAGCTAATTAGCGGGCATTGTAATTTTATCTTTTCTATAATCACCCAAGGCAAAATTAAATACATTTTGCCTTCACACTTGACCATGACGCCGTCATTATTTTTAATGGGGCATCTGGTACTTAAAATTATATCAACATAATCTTTTGGTTTTGACGCATCAATCTGATTTTTGATTTCTAGCAACTCATCTATCATTGACATAATTTTTTCACACCACCGGCAATGCCACGCATCGACAATTGATTGTATTCTCTGGCGCTCCTCTTGGATCACCCGGAAATCTTAACGCTTCTCCACCAACCCTGAATGATTCGTCAGCCGCCACCACCTGGCCGTCAGCCCGTTTGTGGGCATCTCTGACCCGCTCATCCCTGGCGGTCAGCCATTCTTTTTTCTCGACACCCCAGTCATTAAAGAGCTTATCAGACGAGGCGTTCGCCGCCCGAATAGATTCAGTCCTGACAATCATCTCTCGACGGTATGGAGGCGTCCGGGCGTCAAGCCATTCGAAGTCCTCCGCTGTCAAGTCCCCGTCAATCCACTGGTCAAATAATTGGCCGAGTCTATTTTCTGCCTTATCAACTGACCACCCCTCAGCCTGGGCTTGGGCCAGCACTTGGCTAATTTCTTTGCTCGTCGTATCGTTGATGGGTTGAGCAAAAACAAGTTTGTACTCGTCAAACCATTCCTGGCTGAATTGATTATTGAAATATTCCGGGGTCAGGTCAACACCGGGCGGTTCAATAATAGCCTGCCACATCTCGGCCTGAGCCACAAAGACGGCCTCTGTTACTGGCGTAAATTCTATCTGCCAGTTTTCTGAGTCAGCAAGGTAGGCGTTAATTGCCACCATTGCCGCATCCCAGTCAGGCGTTGCTTTCCGGGCCAACGATTTCTTTTTGGCTTCATTGACAATGGCCAAAATCTCACGCCGGTCATTTTCAAACGCCTGCTCTGTTACTTTCTCATATTGCGGTTCAAACTCAACGGCAGTGTCATCAACCTGCTTGGCCAGACGTTGCTTTTCTTCTGTGAGTAATTTTAGTTGTTTATCAGTGTCACTTTCTCTGCGCTCATCCGTCTCGGCCTCTATTGCCCCAACGTTGGCATCTGGCTCCGGCTCAGTCTCAATAAGTTCTGGCTCTTCCATCTCCAGCGGTGCGGCTTTTTGTAAGGATAAACCTACCGTCGTCGCCGCGTCCTCTCTGGAAATTCCCCGGTCAACCAATTCTCCCCAGGCCGTTACGATGGCCGGGATGTCTTGCTGTAGAGCGGGGACGTTCTTATAATCGAATTTTACAAAGCCCCCGTCTGGGGTCTGCAAGAAATATTGAAAGTCAACTTCAAATAGCGACATTTCAGGAACAAAGGTATCTTCCCAGAATGCTGTCCTGGCCTCTTTATAATTCGCATAAGTCGAGCGCATCAGACCAATGCGCGAACCAATCAAAATGGGCGGAACCCCAAACGGCCCCAGGATTCTGGTTTCGTTTCGTTCGTCCTGGCCTTCGAATCCCATCTCCTCGAAGGTGAGGCCAACTCGCTGGTAGGTAGCCCCTCGGTCAAATACTCCAATATCCCAGTTTTCAAATCCGCCATATATTTCGCGCCAGCGTTCTTTTACCCTGGCCAGGATTTCGTCATCAATGGGAACATCAAACGATAAAGCTCCTGTTACCATCGCCCCGGTATCAAAAAACATTTTCAGGAACTTTGTAATCGAATTGTCTACATCGGCACTTCTGGCAACGGGCGAGAGAGGCGAAAGACCCTCTCCCATTCCCTCCATGGGGTCGCCCGGGTTTGGCAGCTTGATGTGTATCATATCTTCCGGCAAGATTCCCACTGCGTCCCGGTTGGCACCGGCATGGCTCACGCCTTCTGGAAAGTAGGCGTAGCCCTTGATGCCGGTCTGCCCGTTAGTTCGACCAGGAATGACAAATACCCGATCAGGTCTCAGGCTGTACATTGCTTCGGGTAGCCCGCCACCCTTGGGCCGGTCAAGAAAGATGAAGACATTCCCTGCAATGTTCTCATAAACGATATTTTGCATCTGGAATTCTACCCAACTCTGATGCAAATTTGGTCGGGCTACCAATTGGGACAGGGGGTGTTCGGGTTCAAGAGGGATTGACCGCTCTGGTGTCCCCCGAAACGCCTTGAGGGGGGCCGTGGCCGAGGCTCGAGCCTTGTACATCACCGCCGAATAGATCAAGGTGTTGAGATTGAATCCCTCATTGATATAGGATTCAATGTCAACTATTTTCCAGACCGGCTGACCTTCCCGGTAGGCGGGCCACATAAACGGGGCCTGCTTTTGTTGCTGATTGGACTGAATTGCCGTTCTTGGAAATCCGTTCCTGAAGACTTCGTATGCTATTTTGGCTCGTTGTAGTGTGCTTGGTTTCTGTGTCATCCAGTTCCCTAAATAAAAAAAGCCAGCCGTGCTGTTAAGCACTGACTGGCTGTTGGGTCGATTGACCTGGGGGCCGGGTTATTTGGTTATAAAGACCTCCGTTGGGGGTTGGTGTCGTCAGCACCAACCCCCTAACAGGAGAAAAAGATGTTGATGCCTCATTGACTTAATACAAGGCATCCATCAACCGGAACACTAATCAACTAAGAGGGCTTACCCCTCTACAGTATTTTTCGTCCTCTTCTGTTGCCATTTCTTTCATTGTTTCCGCGATGTGATGGGGTAGCAGATAGTCGCCCAGGGGGTAAACTCTCCCTTGAAACAACCTGCAACTTTATCAGTTCCACTTACCCCTGATACAGGAGTCGAACTTGTTAGCCTAGTGTACAGGCAAACTGTAGCACCAATAGCAGCAGCGGCTCCCTTACCAAGTAACCCAAAAAAATCACGCCTGTTTATTTTCTTCATCTATCCCAACCTCTTTTTCATTAGCCAGGTTGACCCATGCGCCATCTTTGGCGCGGGCAAAAACGCCGCACTCATTGGGCTTGTATCCTAGCTTGATCTCGGCAATCAGGTAACTCATTGAACATAGCTGACGGCTAAGTTGATGGGCTATTTGCTGCCTTCGGGCATCCTTCGCTGACTTCATTCACTATATTTTATCACGTTTACCCCGGCAAGTCAAAAGGAAAAACTGGGGGATATTTGCTGATTTGGGGGAGATGTAGTAAAATTACAACATCTAAATTTTCTTAGGGATTTAGTATAGAGAAAAACCGAAGATGAGTTTCAGAAATATAACGATGATACTGGGATTTCATACAGATGGCACAAGATACAAACCAATTCAAGACCATTAAAATCTGGGCTTCCACCCGCCGCTTTGCCAAGATACTGTCAGCGCGTCTTGACGAGTCCATCGTTGCGTTGCTCCACCGCTTGGTAGTAGAGGAAGCAAAGCGGCGGGGGATAAGGATTAAGGATTAAAATTAAATTGAGGAGTTAACCATGTACAGACGTGAGGTTTGGCCAGACGCAGAGACTATCAAGGGAGAAACCAACTATGAATGACTTTGACAAACGATTTAAGAAGCAGAGCAAAGAATTTGATCGTGATTTCGCACGTACAAAAAGGACAATCAGCGCCCTTATCTTCGGTAGCTTGGTTATCGGCCTAGGCTTGGTCGGTTTTGTTATCTGGATCGTAATTATGCTCTTGCGATTCTTTGGCGTGGTATAAATATGAAAAACCTCAAAGATCGGTTAATTGAGTTTACGCCAGACTTTGCTCGTATCAGCCAGTCCGCCGAAGCCCTTCTCAATAGGTTTGAGTTATGGCAACAAACGGAATGCCAACGCCTCAACATTACAGTTGATACCCATAATGAAATCTTGGAAGTGTGCAGAAAATTTGAATTGGCTGGGCTGGGATGGCCCTATGATACTGTTACAAGCATAATCACGCCGCCAAGAATGCCAGACTTCTCAGAAGCCTTTGAACAAATTAGTCTCAAGGATAGGGGAGAATAATGCTAAAAATATTCGTCACATTGTTGGTCTGGATAATAGCTTGTTTGATTGTACTTTATTATTATGGCACGCTGCCAACTTGGAATTTTATGATAGGATGGACTGTTGGATACATTTGTGGCTCCGATGTTTGGAAACAAATAAAATGCTAAAACTATTCTGCCTAATCTTCGGCCATTCTGTCAAAAAAGTGGCTCGCAATCAAGCGGTCAGGTGTCCGGTTTGTGGGAAGTTGGTGTTCAGAAAAACCAGAGGAGTAACCTATGTCAAATAAAGACAACGAAATCGCCAGACTAACCAGTATTAAGCAGTGCTTTAATTGCGGTAAAGAAACGACCGGAGAGGCCAGGCTTGATGATGATCTACAAATTGATTCATCAGTACCACTTCGGCCTGCGTGCAATGAGTGCGGGCCACAATGGGAGATTGTTGAGGAGCTTAGATGAAATACACAGTAACACTAAGAGACCGAGTTACAGGCGACCAAAAAGAATATACCCAACCCCATAATTACTCCGATGAGCATATAAGATTCCAATGGCTTGAGGGTAAATATGCATGTGATTGCAACCGGTCTTTAGTCTTATGGGATGACGAAGACAAAGAATTGCCTTGTAATCGACCAAAAGACGATACCACCAGGCGAATTGACCTACTGAAAATAGTTGATGAAACGGGTCGCCTTGTATGGCCAACTCCCATTGAGGAAGACTTGGCGAAATTATATAAATTCATAAGCGGTGAAACAATTCCCTATCTTGGCCCCGGCATCTATACCTATCCCAATGGTGATGAAAACAACAAAATTATACACTCTGGCTGCCTGGAATTGGAAAAGAAGGGCTTAATTTATAGGAAGAAAGATAAGCCTGAGTATGTCCTTTGGCTTCTAAATAGCCTACCAGAAAGAAGGTAAAAATGTTTCTTGCAGTTATCAAACATTACAATGACCCCAGATGGAACGCCAAGTGAAAAAGCAATCTTTTTGATTCTGGTCGCTATTTTGTTAAATTTACCAAATCTCTAATTATCCAAAGAATATCCCCTGCGGCTCCCCCGGATAATTCGCCAGCAAAATAGCCTCCCCAACATCAGGACTCCGGCCTATCCGCTCCTTAATCTCCTCCTTGCTCTCAATCTGTATCCCCGCTGTCGTCACCTTATACCGAGCCGAACACAAATCTGCTACCACCTCGTTACCCGGTGGCAGCGCCGGGTCTTCCCCGTGATCCGGGTCCAACGCCTCCCGCATCCGCCAGTAATATTCCGCCCGAACATTCCTCATTTTGTATTTGCCAGAGCGGTCCCGGTAGTCTGACCTCTCCCCGGCATTGATCGGGTTGACCCGCTTATACATTGGCTTCAAGCTGTCATAGGCAGACGACCCAACGCCGATTACATCAATGTTGATGTAGGCAGGTTCGCCCTCCAATTCGCCCTCGACCAACGCGGCCACCGTCGGACCGTCTGGGGTGGCCACCCCAGGCCATACCTTGACCTCATCAAAATAATTGTCGTACCTATCGCATTTTGTTGTCTTGTCCTGGCCTCCTCGGGCCACATCAACCCCCGTACCGGAAATAGGCACCGCCGGCCTCTCCATTTCCAGCCACCGCTTTTGAGCCAGCTTGACCCATTCGACGGGAATCACCTGCCAGGGGTCGCGCTCTTTGGCTGCCGCAAAATCGCCGTGTAGCACCTGGCTACGTAGCGGCTCGGGCAGTGACTGAAGGATAGCCTCATAATTGGTATTTATCAAATGTGGATTGTCTTTGAGTTTGCCTGGGATGAAAGTCCGGCTAAGGGGCTTGACGAGAAGCCCATCACGCTCAAATGGGGTTCCGTCTGTGCATTCGGTCTCTTGTCCCTCGACGGTGGCATACCATCGCAACTCCCCCGGCCTGGCCGGGCGGGGATGCTCAAAGTCTTTGGGGAAAAGGTAGGAAATCCAGGGTAAAAAGAAATCCACCACCCAGGAGCCGACCTCGTCGGTGGGGGGATTAAAAGTAAGAATGATTCGACATCGTTGGTTGGGGTCTGTCGAGCGATTCCAGCCGATGATAAAATCAAATTGAGAGCGGGTGAATTCGGTGGCCTCATCAAAGCCATAGAAATCTCGGGGGCGTCCGCGTTGGTTGTTTTTGTCCTTTTCGTGTTGGCAGGCTTCGAATTCTACTTGTTTACCGCTTGCTAATTTCCAACGGTGAAACTGTTCATTGAAGCTGTTTTTGCCATGAGGGACACCGGTGGGGTTAAATATCTCTCGGCTGCGCTCAATGTTTCCTCGATGATTGGGAAAGACGCGGCGGAAGATTACGGAGTTGGTTTGCTGGGTGGCAGCGACGCCGAGGAGTAGGTCCGTTTTGCCCGATCCCGCCGAACCGCCATACCCCAAGATGTCAGCCTCGCTCTCATAGGCCAATCGCTGAGGATTCGGGGAGCCGTCTTCGTGGTCAGGATTGGGATACCAAAGCGGTATCTCGATCTCATTCGCCAGTTTGTCTATTTCTTCCAGTTGCGATTTCGTCAGATACGGCTGCAACTCTATCAATTCGCTCTTCGTCGGTATTTGCATGCTAATGATACTTTATCATATTGATTGGCTGGCGTCAAAATAAAAGAGGGTCAGATAACTCTGGCCCTCTTGGGTTTGCGTTGCTGTGTTTATCTCATTCTATCTGACCCTCAATCCTGCGCCACGCTACCCACAAGTCCTTAAGAAATTCCTTTATCATCTTACGCCACCCTCTAATATGCAGGTGGGCATCGGTATAATTTACAACGTGCTTGCCATTCTCGGGACAGCCCCAGGTCATCACCATTTTGCCTCTAACCTTTTTCCGTTTCTGTACTGCCAACTCTCCACAGCCCCGACAAACTGGTTCGGGATATAATTCTCGCTGGCGTTGTTTCTCGGCATAATAAATATCGACATAGTACGGCGTTTGCTGCCGGATGAATTGATCGGCAATATTGAAACAGATACCCTTGAGTTTGTGGTTAAAGGGCGACTTGACCCCTTTATGATTTTTCTCTGCCTTCCCCCCGTCAATACTGAACCCGGCAAACCTCCACAGACTGGACACCGATGGGGAATTGTTGATGTCGTCTATCTGGGCCAATAGTTGGGCAGTCAGGCTTTCCCCCATTCCCTTATGGGCCAAACACCAGTCCCATATTGGCCCAACAGCCTCGCCATAATTCACCATTATCTGCTTGGCAGACATAGCTCGCTGGGTCTTATTCTTCGGGTCAACCAGGATGTCAAGCTGAAGCATCGCTATCATTTCCCGTTCAAATCCCGCGTCAAGATTGCTCTTGCCATTTTCGATTGAGGAAATACGCGAGTTGTGACGCTTGCGCATTTCCATCAACTCGTACCACCATAGATAGGCTTGCCATAGGTGGGGATGCTTGCGGGGCTTTGGGTCGGGACGGGTGTCACATGGGGAGTGGGTATCATGACTTTTATGGACGCCCGTCCCGTTATCGTCGGAGGGGACGTCCATTAACTGGGTATCACAGGATTCCTGGCCCTCTCCGTTGTTGCCTTCAATTTGAACACATTGATTCTGGGTATCACATTCACTTTGGTTCATTATTTTTGTCCTTTCACTGTCTAGGTGGGTATCACCGCTAATCTGGTCAAGACCAATTGCCTTGATTTGGGAGAGAAGCACACGTTTCATGGGTATCACTATGCTACTGGCTTCTCTCCAAAAGCCGGGGTTGAACACAATTATCGTGGGTATCACGTTCAACCTGGCTCAACCTCGGATTTTGTCAAGGGCACCGTTGGACTGGGCATCACTTAGGATTTGGCCCTCAGTAAGCTTTTAAGGTGGGGCGGCACATGAAGTTTGGGTATCACGCGGCATGTGGCCGCCCCACCGGTTGCGATTGGTAGCACAAGATGCTTGGGTATTACGCGCCGGCTGGCTAACTCAACCGCTCTACCATCTCATCTATCCTATCTTTCAACTCGCCGGCTATCCGTTCCACTTCACCCGGCTTGTGTTCGGCAATGTGTAAAAAACGCTTCCAGATATTACCCGTCACTTGGTTGAAAAGATACCTGACGGCCCGGTCAAAAGTAGCCGGGTCGATTGTGCTGACTACTTTCTCATCAAGCCAATTTGAGGCAGGAAGGGATGAGGCAGCATGTTGTAGATGGGTATCATTATCAGACTGATCCTCCTCATCCTCTCCCGCCACCTCACGAGCCGGGGCGATGTAGGCCCGACCGCTAAAGGTCTTGCCGTTCTTCAGCGTAATTTCTCGCTTGGCCCGCGCCACGTGACTACTAAAGAAATTAGCTCCCCCGACCATCAGCAAAAGCTTTGAACCCGGAAAGTCTTTTAAATCACCACGCTCTCCGGCGATGGTTATCATCCTGCCCGCTTGCTGTGGTTTTAATCCTGTCAGGGCAAGGTCAATTATCGGGTCATCGCCGGTTAAATCCGGCTCTATCTCGGCAAATTCTTTTTGCCAGTCACGCACGTCAATGGTAATTTTTCCCTTCGTCATTTTGCTCTGCTTTGCCATATCTTCTTTTGTTTCCATATCTTCGCCTGCCTCGCCTACAACGCAATAAAAAAAACCGCCTTGGGTGTTCGCGAGTGGCCTGCACTCCCCAAAACGGTTTTTTACAATTTTGATACCACTCACGAACATTGAGAGTATACCATGCAATTATTCGCCTGGCAACTTTTCTTGTTGTGTGTCAGCTTGCCTGTCTCGTTTAGCTCTTGCCCGGTCAAATATGGCTGCAATTCTATTAATTCGCTCTTCGTCGGTAAGGGTTGCATCCTCTGTCTTTATCGGGCCGCCACCGGCACCGGTGATTTCTTGCCTGGAGGGGGAGTACAATCCCAGTAATTTATTGCGCTCCTGAATACACTTCAGTACCAAATCAGGCTTTCCCGTAGTCCAGCCCTTTTTTTCCAATTCGTCAAGTTTGGCCAAAACCTCGCTCAACCAGCCCTCTGCATCTATCCCTGCCCGCTCGCGCCATTGCACTTTTATGACCTTGATGTCCGTGTTGATGGTGCCCACAGAATAGGGATTCCCCGAATCTGGGTTAAATAGTCCCTTTCTCTCCAATGCGGTCAATATCTGCCGTTGCGTAATTCTCGGGTCAGCAGATAGAAGGGCAGCGATCAGAGACCGCCTCAGTTCCATTAGAGCCTCTTTACTGGCCATGTTCAGTTCCTGTGTTTAGTATTTTACCTTAAAATTATCAATTTTTGTTTGTTTTTGTTTCACCTACTGAAACTTCCACTTGTGTTTACAGCATAAGTATGCTATACTATTCATAGTTAGATATTACTTTTTAAGGAGACAAAAATTATGACCTACGGAAAAGCAAGTAAATTAGCAAAAGAAAAATCATTAAAATCAGATGATAACTTCATCGTTTATAGTGACGACAAAGAAGGTCACATAGAATACCACGTAGCAGAAGAAGATAACTTCTGGTTTGCAGTCGATGTTTTTCAGAGAGAAGAAGCCATCTGGTCAAACGGCAAAAGTGAGCAATTATAATGTCCAACATCAAAATGATTGACACAACCCTCATAGTACCCGGCAACAATGACCGCACTCGCTTTGACCCAAAGGCCCTGCAAGAACTGGCTAACAGTATCAGCGAGAATGGCCTAATTCAGCCGATTACCGTGCGCCATATAGACAGCACGGAAATGTACCAGATAGTTGCCGGCGAGCGTCGTACACGAGCCATTGAACTCCTGAACTGGTCAGAGGTTCCGTGTATCGTCGTTAGCCTCAACGATGAAGAAGCCAGCGCCGTTATGCTCACCGAAAATGTCAGCCGCGACGACCTCGACCCCATCGACGAGGCCAACGCTTACGCCAGCCGGATTAGCCTTTACGGGTGGGACGCTAAAAAGTGTTCCAAGCAAGCCGGTGTCAGTTCCGTAAGAGTTGAATTTCGTCTCAAGCTTCTGAAGCTTCGTGATGACCTTCAAGACTTAGTTAGAACCGGCGACATTGGTCTAGGCTACGCTCAAATCATTTCCCAAGCCGACCTTGACTCCAACTTCCAAATGTTAGCCATCCGCAAGCTTCGAGACAACACCAGCCCTACCCCGGCATGGTTCCGTAGAGTCTGCGGCGAATTGTTCCAGCAGCAGGCCCAGGCCACCTTGTTTGACGCCCCGTTGTTTGGCGGTCAAATTAGCGTCAACGACCAACCAACAGAAGTTCCAGCAGACCCGCCTCTACCATCAACAACTATCCCGCCAACAAGCGGTAATAAGCCTCACGAAGTACTTAATAATCAAATCAATTTTTGGCAACAGGCCGCCGAAGCCTGGAATGCACTGGGAAAGAACTTCAAGCGCGACCAGTGTACCGCCGCAGCCCTGGCCCTCAAGTCTGCTCTTGCCTACATCGTTTAACCTTAAAATTATCAAATTTTGTTTGTTTTTGTTTCATTCAGCGAAACTTCCACTTGTGTTTACGGCATAAGTATGTTATAATATTTACAGTTAGATATTACTTTTTAAGGAGAAACAAAAGATGAGTTCATATGTAGTAAATGACGATACTATTAACAGAATTGTAAGTTTTTTCAAGGCTACCAAACACCTGACCCACATTGTCAGAGAAATAGAGGACGCAGGATATAATCTGAATCGTAATGAAGATTGTTCCAGATTAGCAAATGACATGTTCCAACTGAACGTAATGGCAGTTAACGAGCGATACGGTAAAGGGGCAGCCGAAGAATTTCGTCCGCTGAACTTTCATTACCAATTTGTTATGCCTCCTGTGCAGATCAAAACTTACCAAGAGATCAAAGAATGGATGTACCAATGCTCAGAAGGCGATGTGCCAAACTCTGACCTCTTCAAGTTGATTGACACCGCCAGAGATTACCTGGCCGACCACATCGTCAGTAAACAATGTAGATCATAATTCTTAATCCTTCGCCGGGTGGGTGGTTAAACCCGGCAGAGTAAAAACTGCCCAGGCTGGTACACTTACGAATGGGTAAGTCGCCAACCTATCCCTGGCATTATCGCCAAATTTTACGAAATAATATCAGGCCCCCACTCTACAAAAGAAGAGGCCGAAAGGAGTATCAGAAAATGAAAAGATCGTCAGTATATTTTTCAGACGAGCAATCCAATAGCCTTGAGGCAAAGGCCCGCGAGCTTGGATTTTTGCAAACTCGCGGTACCGGTGCTGGTAAGGTTGGCTCAATTAGTCAACTTGTTCGAGCCATTGCAGACGGAAAAATCAAACTTACCGAACCAAACAAGGAGAAATCATAATGACTCAGCTATCTTTACTATCTGAACCAACCCAGGTAATCAAACCAAAATTTACACTCAACCCCGACGGTCACTCTATTAAGGGCTGCTCACACATCTACGCCCCGGCAGGGCAGGCCGGCGAGTATGCCAAGCTGGCCTGCAACCCTTACCGGGGATGCGGTCACAAGTGCGTGTATTGCTACGTTCCCGCCGTCCTCCGAATGTCTCGCCAGGAATTCGACTCCACGGCCGCCCCCAGGTCAGGCTTCATCCAAAAGCTTCAAAAGGATGCTGCCAAGTACGAGGCCGCCGGGATCACTGAGCAGGTCTTACTCAGCTTTACCACAGACCCCTACAACCCCATCACAAACAGCCTGACCCGCACCACAATCATAAACCTACAAGCCTTCGGGCTTGCAGTATGCACATTGACAAAAGGTGGCTCTCGTGCCCTCCGCGATCTTGACCTTTTCCGTCCAAACCGCGATGCCTTCGCCAGCACCCTGACCAGTCTTGACCCAGATGTATCCAAAGAGTGGGAGCCAGCCGCTGCCCTACCTCAAGACAGAATCGATACCCTAAAGGAATTTCACGACGCCGGTATCTTTACCTGGGTCTCCCTTGAACCGGTCATCGACACCGAAACCACCCTGGAAATAATCAGGCAAACTCACGGTTTTGTAAGTCTCTATAAAGTCGGACGGGTCAACTATCATAAGTTAACCAAAACCACAGACTGGAAGCGTTTCACGGGTGAGGTTATTGAATTGTTAAATAGTCTCAATGCAACACACTATGTTAAAAGAGACTTGCAGAAGTACTTGCCCGAAGGCTATCACAACCCCAGGCGCGTCCCTCAACACAACTAAAGAACAAACACCGCGCCATAATGAGTTATTTCTTTGGCGTGGCCGCAATAGTACCCGGCCCAACGAGTTAACTTGTAGCCTCGTTGGGCCGCTTTTTGTTGTAGTAATTCTTGGCAGATTTTGAGATAGTCATGGTAGATGCTATTGCCGTATCTTTCAACGGCTTCGGTCATAGATTTTACACTCCATGCCCCGATTTTTAATGTTCCTCTTAACCCGTCATTCACCACCACCGCCAACCTATCAGGCCGTGGGCGTTCACTCTCAAAAAATGCGTCAATCGCTGGCCAGGGTTCGCCGTATGGATCAAAATCCACAAAGTTGATGTCCAGGTGCCCTCCTACTCCATCGGAAATTGCACTTATACAGTCAGCCTCATACACTGCCCAGCACGGACGCTGCTTACCTAGTATATCCGCTTTTTTGGCGTCCTTCTCAAAAACAACACCATCGGGTACGCTATCATAACAGCGACGCCACAAAACACCGTTACCGCCGTGCGTCTCCATGACCACAGGGGATTCTATTTCCTTGAGTAAATTACGTCTCAAGGATATTTTCAAGGCCAATGTCGAATTGTCCCTCTGTCCCAAGATATGCCTCGCATATTTTGATTAGTGCCTGCCCCCGGTTCTTTTCACCGGTAGCCCTGATTGCCAACTCGAATATCTTTACCTCGTCCACGTACAAGACGGGCTTTATTTGTTTTTTTTTATCACCCAACGATCTGCCGCCCTTAGAGGGTTCAGCATCTTGCAAAATCGCCCCAAACAGCCCCGCCAACTCATCCTCGCCCCATAAATCTTTCAACTCAACGCCATCTATGTCTACAAATAATTGATCTACGTCCAGAGTATAACTAAGCTCATGTGACCGGTTCAGCATATGCGCCAGGCGTCTGCCCTCCGGGGTCTTCAGGTCAATGTTATTTCGCTTGATGTAGACTGGCTGCTTGCCATCAACCTCTATGACAATAACCTCATCATCCATGCCAGCCTCGCCGTAGGCTTCAAATCTCTTATTTCCACCGACGATTCTATCGTTTTTGTCCAGTGTTCCAGCCTCGGCTACTCCAAATTCCCTGACGCTATCTCTAAGCACTTCCCGACCGCGTTCAGTACCCTCATTCGCATTGGCACCGTCTGGCTTTAAATCCGCCATCTTGATGATTGTGATTTTTGGCTTGGTCATTTTTTTACCTACACCCCAGGATTGCCAGGTTTCAACTCATTAAGCTTTGTCAGCACTCCCAAAATCGCCGGGGCAATATCTGTATAAATTCGCCACGATTTAAGGCTTGCCATATAAATAAACATAAAAGGAGATAAAAACGTAACAAATAGGGATCGGTAGATCTCGAGTGGCATATCAAGAAACATACGATTTAGGCTTACCACGACAACAATCCCAATCACTGCATGGCCGGCCCAATGGTTGGGTATTTTTATGGGCTTCTCGACATACCATCGACCGCGCAAAATCACACGATACTGTAATGCTGATAAGACCGCGAGTATCAGGCATACAAGAACTATCTTCATAACCCTATGGTTCCCTTAATTTCTTCCAGTTCGTGACGTTTGATTATGTTGTTCGTCAAAAGCAGTTGCTCCAATTTTTCAACGTAAATACGCATTTTTTCCAACATCTTGCCCTGGTCTTTGATGGTCTCGCCTTGTTTCTCGACTCGACCTTCCAAGTCTTCGACCAGAGTATTGTAAACTCTGGCGGAAATTTCTGCTATCTCTGCGTCGCTTTTGCGACGACCAAATAGCCAAGTCAAAGCGCCGGTTATGGCTGAAGCTGTAGCTGTTATCAATGCCACTATAATTATTTCAGGATTTGAAATATTCATTTCCCTCACTCGTCTGGTATGATAAACACCTGGTCTGGATATATCAAATCTGGATCCAAAATCTGACGACTATTGAGTTTTACTATCTCTGGGTAACGCCAGCCGGCCCCAAGGTAACGGGAGGAGATGTCCCAAAGGGTATCGCCCGGCTCAACGACATAATAGAAGAAACGCGGGGGGAATGGTACGATTAGTGATGCGGTTATGGCTAAAGCGAAAAGAGCTTTCATCGGCCCTCCGGTAGTCGTGGCTTGTGGTTTGCCCGCCTTTGCCGGTAATCCTCTACCATTATCTTGAGTGCATTTGCCAAATTTGTTCCCGTCCAACTGCCGCTTGTTGAGATACCCTGTCGTTTCATATTGCCAAAATCTGCCATTGAAAAGTCACGTTGAGCCAATTCTTGAACAGCCTCATAATCTCTGGCTTGAGGATATTTATTAACCATCTCAAGCAGTTTTGCTCTGGCAGCGTCACCCTCTGGTTTGCCGCATTGATCTTCGGCAAGTCGGGCCAGCGCCCTGGCTCTGCGTTTCCACCTGTTCATAATTTCTCGGCCTAAAAAACAAACTGCCTCCCTGAATTTAACAGAGAGGCAGAATATTGTTTATTGCGCCTCCTGGATATGAGGCTAGGCGTTTCGTTTTCTGTTAAAGTATATCTGCCTTGCAAAGGCCCACACTGTCACCCCAATTGCGAAGATGCCGAGCGTGTCTATCTTGTCCGCCAATGGCAGCAAAAAATTGGTAGAGACATATGTCAGCAGGACGGCCACCAAATAAGCGACAACTTCGGCCACCTCGCCACCCAGCTTCTCCTTTTGCCCAAGCGTCAAAAGGCCCCAGTTTATCTTTTTGAGGGCATTGACAATAACCTGAGTTAGATTACCCAGGCCGAACAGCCCCAGTAAGGCCGCAATTGCCAGTTCTACCGCTTCAACCATAGACTCACCAGCAAATAGGTCATCGAGAATTTGTTTCCAGTCAATCCCAGGAGCAACTGGTTCTGGCTCTTCAACGGGCGGAACCGGTGACTCGAATTGGCTCACCGGTTGCTCCTGAGCCATCACCGGCATAAAGAATGGGTTGACCATAAACATGAGAACAAAGATACTCACCAAAATCAAACTTAACTTCATTTTTACCTCCTAAATTTGTGGAATTATGATGTTATAATAATATTATCACAAACGACTATGCAAGTCAAAATTATTTCATTAAGGCGCGTTTAGGGGCTAACCTTAAAGTTATCGAAATTCGTCTGTTTTTGTTTCACTCAGCGAAACTTTGGGTGGACAATTAGTACCAAATGTGGTATTATATAGACAGTTCAGAGAGATAAACTCACTGAAATAGCAAAAAGGAGAATAAAATGTTAGATAAGCAAGATTATATTATTGACAGCGTAGGAGCCGAGAATTGGCAACAGGTAGTTAGTGAATTTGCCGGAAAAACATTACAGCAAGTCAAAGATGCGCTCAACTTAATGTTCACCAGCGACAACAACGATGATCTGGCCAAAAACATCTATGATGAAGTCAACTAACAATCAATTCCCCACATTGTGGGGGTAACGAGAGCTTCCCGCTCTCCTCCTCGCCTCGATTGGTTACTTTCGGCCAGTCACGCGACAATCAAAGCAAGTCGGCGGAAACTTGCAGGCGAGGAGAAGGGCGTAAATTTTAAGTAAGGAGAATAAAATGTCAACAAACGAAGCGAAGCGATTACTGAAGATGACAGCGGTGATGTGGGATAATAATCCCGACGACCTTGGTATGGTTTTAGAAATCGGATCAAACGGTTTCTTTGTAGATTGGGAAAATGGTCAACGTGGCTGGATTGATTACAGGGATGCCAAAAGAGTGTCTTTATTTCAACCACGCCTTAATAACAAGCAATGATCAGGCATTCAGCCTAACTTGTCACCCGGCAAACCGGGAAGGCCGAATCGTCCGACAACTAGCCCAAAAGGGCATTACCCTGACCGGGGGCCAGGCTTACCCGGCCTTTAAGGGAGACCGGTTTTTTACCGGAATCGCTTACGGCCTGGTCAAAGATGGCTGCAAGTTTCTCCGCACTCACTGAAATTATGACATTGATTGAGGTGCTATGATGCCTACATTTTTTACAGAAGGCCATTACATGACTGTAGCAGAGGTGGCCAAAAAATTCATCGTCACGCGACGTACCGTCCAGCAATGGATTGACAAGGGGTGGCTAAAGTCAACCTATTTTGGTGGCACGCATCACATTGAGGTGGGCCAGTTGAAGACTTTACCAGGCAGGCCCAAGCCGGGGCCAAGAACCAAATAAGACACAACTAAATCACTCCTAAATTCAAAATAGGAGTGTGCAATGGACTGGATAGCAGCAATCTTGGCCGTAGTAGGTAACGCGACAATAGTTAACAACCCCCAAGTAGGTGCGGGGTGTTACATAATCTCAAATCTATTGCTGATAGTCTATTTCAGTAAGCGCAAGACGTGGAGCTTGTTACTGTTGCAGATGGTGTTTTTGTCAATAAATATTAATATCGTTTTGGGATGAGCGAGAAGGTGCAGATATTGAATAGGTGGTATATGAAATTATTTCACCCACAATTCCAGCCATAAACGCCACCATTTTACCTTTCTGTCTCGGCAGCCCTTCGTCTTGCTTCGCCATCTCATTTAATCCTCCTATATTTTCTCAATCCAATGATCGAACATTGGCCTCGATAAATTTAGTAACTCAACAAACTCGGTGGCGACCTCGCGGCTCATCTGCACCTTACCTCGGCCCTCGTCACCTCAGACGAGCCATATACGGGGGCTATACAGGCAAATTTGCCTCTGGGGCTGTCCGGTGGTGATTCCAAGCTGTTTCATTGATACCGCAATAAAAGGTTATCATCAATCAGGCTTTCTGACTATCATTAGTGACACATCTCTCAAACCAACAACATTTGCTCCCCCGGCTCATATGCCCCATTTGGCATATTTGCTTCCTGTTCTGGAGGGAGGCCGTTATACTCATCTTCATCTACAATGGCCTCGTATGGGGGAGCAACATAATCCCAAAGGGGTTCCGTTCCTGGGGATAGCTCTACCTCATTCCCCCAAGTTGACCACCCCGTCACAGGACGGCGGGCGAATAACTCAACCCTCGGCACACCATCACCGTGTAGTCGCTCAATTCTACTGGCGACTGTCGGCGGCTTGGCTGAGTGCTGCCCTCTGGGGTAGATCACTAGGCTTGAAACCCCTTTGTCGACTCTTTTGACCCCTTTTCCCCTTTTCCCAATTAAAACCACTTCGCTATTCCCGTGCGTGTAATAACCCAGGCCGAAATGCCAACCGCAACCGGAAGGATTCTGTTTTATCCAGGTGAATGCCTGGGTGATGTACTCGAATCCCCAAGAGTCCATCACCTGTAAAGCATCCATCATTTTAGGCCACGTAGCCCACAGATACAACAATGAATCCTTTGCGGCAATTTCCCAAACAGGAATTTTACAAATATCCTCTGTCGTCATCACCGGGTAAGGGCTGCGACCATTGCGCCTGGCCCATTTCTCCCCGCGTTGGGTTAATTGAGACATTGACCAATTTTTAAAGCGCCACGGAGGATCGGCGACGATGATTTGAAACTCGTTCATTTTGCTCTCCCTACCTGCCGTTTCCATTTTCACACTTCCCATTTTTGAACGTTATCCCACAGCGTGATAGATACAACCGATCCCCGGCCGCTCCCTGCGCTTTGGCCTTGGCCGTCTGCAAATTTTTCCAGGTGTCAGGCCGCCCACCGTACAACGTGCCCGGCTCATACTCCCCGGCCTCGCGCGAAATCTCATCGTTGCTCATTGGACAGTTGCGGCGATTTCTCAGGACAAACGTCCAGTGAGTAAACACCGGACGAATCGTAACCTCTACCTCCTGGTGGCAAAATTCAGGTCGCAGTCTGTAAATAGTTGTCCCGTTTTCGTTTTCTGCGTCCCATTTGACGGTCATTGTTCCTCGCTGCGGGATACGATAGCTATCTGGACGAATTTATTTTTAACGTTCGTCTGTGCGAATACTGGTTAAGTCGGGAAGATGGTCGGGTTAATTGCTATTGCTGGGCGGAACGTTTGACGCGCATCGCGCAAATCTTTTTGTGATTGCGTTTAATTGCTAATGCAGATTTGTAATCAATTCCAGATACAAAAATACGTTTTTCTGTTTTGCGTGTTTTAAGATTAACAATTTCGTATGTTACATCATAATATTTCATTTGTCTTGCCTACTTTCTCCGCACCGCGGTGAGGCATGGCCGTATTCTCTGAGACTGGACAAGCTCAACTCAATTGAGCTATCAATTCCCAAACGTTCATTGTCAAAAAACGATAGTTGCCTGGGTCGCACCATTTACAACCTCTTTTCCCTGACAATCGTCCCGTTCCCAGTCACCGCAGGCCCCGCAGGCCCGCGCCCGTTGCCGTTGGCTGCCGGCGTGCCGGGGGCGGGTTCAAGTTGTTGGTGATGGATTTCCAGATCAACAAACTGGCAAAGCGGCTTACGGAAATACACAGAGAACATACCTGTCGGCCCGCCTCGATGTTTCCCCACTATAAGCTCGGCCAGGTCTGGAAATTCAGTATCAGGATTGTAAACGTCATCACGATAGATAAAGATAACCACGTCGCTATCCTGCTCGATGCTTCCGGAGTCTCTCAAATCGCTCAAGTGTGGCCGCTTGTCATGCCGCTTCTCACACTCCCTTGACAATTGACTCAAAGCAAGAATCGGGATATTCAACTCTCTGGCCAGGGCCTTGATCGAGCGTGAGATATAGCTAATCTCCTGTTGCCGATTCTCGCTTTTGCGGTCGCCAGTCATCAGTTGTAGGTAGTCCACAATGAGCAAATCAAGGCCATACTCGGCATGCAAACGGCGAGCTTTGGCCCTAAGCTCCATCGCCGAGATAGCCGGGGTGTCGTCAATGAAAATAGGCGCGTCGTGGATTATCTTAGACGCTGCTATAAATGTCGGCCATTCATTCCCTCGGATGTCACCCACGCGAATACGAAAACTATCAATACCCGTCTCTGCGCTGACTAGCCGCTGCACTAACTGAACTTTTGACATTTCCAGGCTAAAAATAGCTACTCGCTTGTTTAATTTCCGGGTCGCATGGTGGGCTACATTCAGGGAAAGACTCGATTTTCCCATCCCCGGTCTACCTGCCACCACGACCATATCTGAACGCTGCAAGCCGCCTATCAGCTTGTCCAGGTCAGTAAGGCCGGTGGGTAGCCCCACAACCTGGCCCTTATGATTTTGTAAATAATTTACTTGATCTAGTAGCTCCTGCACCGCTACACTTACATGCTGTAACCCATGTTTGTCCCCGCCAGGCGACACATTAAAAATGATCTCCTCGGCCCGATTAACCACCTCCATAGCGTCAGCCTCCTGATCCCGGTAGGCCAATCTGGAAATCTGGCCTGCCGCATTTATCAGCCGCCGCAGGACAGCGCAGCGCTCAACAATACGCCCGTAATATTCCACGTGAATCGAGGTTGGAGTTTGATTGATAAGGCTCGTCAAATAAGCCCCCCCTCCAACCTCCCGCAGCTCCCCCCGGCGCTCTAACTCATCGGCCAGAGTAACCAGGTCAGCGGGCTGATTGCGGGCGCTCAACGCCTGAATCGCGTCAAAGACCATGCCGTGTCGCTCAATGAAGAAATCCGGGCCGTTCAGGAACGTAGCCACCCGGATAATGGCGTCCGGGTCGATGAGTAGCGAGCCGATCACCGCCTCCTCAGCCTCCACGTTGTGGGGCTGTAGCTTGTCAGGAACTACAGCGGGTAATTGTTTTTGGTTTTTGGTTGTCATTATTTTGATCTCCTTTTGCGCTATGGCGTATTCTAGTGGTTTCAGCAATCGTGTTAGAAAAAATTCCCCGTCAAACCCCGCCTCCCGCCCTGCTGCGCTCGGCCCTCTCTAGGCGACCCGACCCCGAGAATAGGGGCGGGCGCTGCTACTCCATCAGCAACCGCCAAGCTTCTGCAACCACTGCTGGAACTTGGCCTTGTCCAGCGGCTTCAAGTCGGTCCACCCGATGGGCCAGAGCATCATCATCTCGGAGAACCGAGGGTTCGCCCAGCCTTTCCTCAAGTCGTGATAAACGACTCCATAGTGTATCCAATGGAGTTGTTTCAATGGCTTCTGGCGCATAACTCGTCGCTTGGCTGCTTTGCGTGTGACCACGTAGAATGATTTTCCGTCCCTGGCCAATGGCGTGGGCAACAATCCAAACCCGTTTCCGTTTGTGGTCGGCTCCCAAAGTAGAAGCCGATAGGCAGCCCCATCGTCCCACATACCCGCTTGAGGCCAACTCTCCAATGATCTGCTGAATGTAGGGGGGAGTTGTCCCTTGATGCTGAACTGAAAGGAGGTTTGGAGAGTTTTCCAGGAAAACCCATTGCGGCTTGACTTCTCTAATAATGCGAATGGTATCGGGCCAGGCGTTGCGGTCATCGTTAGCGCCTCGCCGTTTGCCTCCAATTGCGAACGGCTGACAGGGAAATCCCGCAGTAATGACGTCAGCCACGCCTCGATATTTTTCAGCGAGTCCGAGTCGGATAAAGTCTTTGGTGTGCATCTGAAAGATTGGTGCTTTGGACAATAGTCCGTCATTGATTCTTGCCTCCAACACCTTACAAGTGTATTCAGCCATTTCCACGTAGCCAACGCAGCGCCAGCCAAGCAGGTGGTGAGTGGCCAGCAGACCGCCGCCTGCACCGGCGAAGAGGGCGAGTTCATTCATCAATCAAGCTCCCCTGGCCCCAACGCAAAAAAGCCTGCCTGGTTGCGTACTGTTTCCGTTTTTCCGATAATTCGGTTTAGCGCGTCCTTAATCTCTTTAGTGTTTTCCGTTTTCGGACGTTCGTCAATAAGCTGGTTAATCAATTCCTGCTGCTCATTGATTATTCCGATCAATCCGTGGAACAGTCCGCATTTTTTGCAGTGGTTGTCCTCACAATATTGTTGTTCCATTTCTTGAGTATCCATAGTTGACTCCTCGCTGATAAAATCACATCCTGAACGCTGTTTTCTCATCCATCGCCCGTAACCGCTCGATGGTTGCCAACTCCTCTTTACTGAACGAACGTTGACCTCTTTTCTTTCCCGGCCCCTGGCTCGCCTTGAACTGGCCCCAGGTTTCAATTACTTGCCCCGGCGTCGGCGGACTCCCCTTTTGGCCGCGCCAGTCATTGGCGTCCCACCAGGTGGCAAATGAATCTATTTGGTCAGGCTGAACGCCGGCCTTGTCGAGACGGGTGGAGGTGTTGGTAAGGACGGATTCTTGGTTGGGGGTCATCAGGTCGAGGTCGATTTTGCAAATTAGGGCCAGCTTGCCGAAAAGGAGTTGTTGGGTGGTGTATTTTGAGGGATTTTTAGGGGGCTGGTTCCCTGACGTTTCTTTGGTGGTTAATGACGGTTCGGGTGACATAGCTATGTCATGGGGGGGTGACACGGGTGTCAGGGGGGGGGTGACACGGGTGTCAGGGGGGGGTGACAAATTGTCATGGGGTGACAAATTGTCACTACTTAAAAAATTGCGTTTTCTATCAGGCAACTTTGGAATCTTTTCTGTGTCTATTCTGTATATCTGCGTCCCGCTGTCTTTTGTGCCCGTCTGAACTAGAATGCCTTTTTTGATTAAACCCTGCTTTATTCTAGTCACATTCCTGGTACTGTAACCAGTTTTCCAGGCTATTAACCCAATTGAGGGAAATATCCCATTGCCTTCATGATCTGCGTGATCGGCATAGGCTAAAAGTACAAATTTCTCATTTTGGGGAAGTTTGCCCTCCCAGGCAATTCCCATTATTTTACCGCTCATGATTCATCCCTTGACTTAACCTCTGCCTTCTCTAGCCAATAATAACAATCTGTCCCCGTTGCTTTAATCCAGGCTTTGAGGTGGGCAAAATCTTAGCCTTTCTAACTTTTATGGAAACAAAAAACCGCCCCTGTGGGGTTTCTACTTGTCTCTAGTTGGCGACCTGTCCAGGTAACAGGTTGACAAATAGAAACCCCAAAAAAGCGGTTTCTGTCCTGGGTTACGAGTCGCCAAACTCGATTTGTTAAGTACAGATATTATAAATCAAAACTACTTAGATGTCAAATTCCATTGAGATTGAGACATTGTTCCAGGGCCAGAAAAATAGATCACCAGAAGGACGAAACATATGCCGGCGAACCATAATAAGCCGGCCATTAGATCAATTCCAATCTATCGCCTGGAACGGTCTGGTTAGAATAGCTTTTGTTGCAAATCATTGCCTAGCGATCCCTGCCACATATCTACAATGGCCTTACAACTGCGCCGAAATGCTTCGTATGGCGCGTCTGCATTTTTACCACCATTTCCCCATTTCTGACCGTCTTTCTCATTCAGGGTGGGCCAATATCCACGCTTTGTCATTTTCAATTCCATGTCCAGTCGGCCAACTGAATCCTAACCGTATTGGAATGTTGTTTATATCGGTCGGCAGATGCTCAATAACCCCAGTGATTTTGGGTATGATAATAATCGCTTCTGTAACATATTGCGCTGCAATCACGGCCCACCAAATCACCCTCGCCAATTGTTCCCACCTCTCCAAATCCAGCACGGTGGCCAGACGGGGACGGTGTTGCGCTAATGCCACCATGTATCGCTCCAAGTTTGGATTTTTCCAATCCTGATCTACGAAATCGGGCCGAAAGTAGACAGTGTTGGGAAGCTGCGCTCCGTATGTGAATTCGGCCCCAATAGCGATTGAGGCAAACCGGGCATTGCCATCAGCGCAATAGATCAAGTCAACTGTCGACCCCATCAGGCAAACTCCCTTTCATCCACCGCCCAGACCTCGATCACCCGCGCGGCTATTTCTTCGGCCTCATGCAACGGCACGATCAAGCCCCAGGTTCTGTAACCCTCATTCTGATTATTGGCCGTCGGCACCTCCCGGAACCGCTGTTTCAATTCCGGCATGGCCTCTCTGAGCTTATCCGGCTCAAGCACCAAAATCTTGCCGTTGAGCAGGGCGGCGTAGTGCCGCCCTGCCTGCCGGTGGGGGTTCGTGCCTGTCTATTCAGGCCCCGGTTTCTCGCCGGGGGAGGCGTCCGTGCCCTTGGGGGCGTCTGGTGGGCGGATAGGCTGTTGTGGCCGCCTATGGGCCTGATGTTCTAAAACGGGATCTCGTCTTCCGATACCGTGACCGGCCAATCGCCTGTGGCCAGGAAATGCCTGACCCGGTCCGCCCGATCCTTCAGCACCGATAGATCCCGCTTCCTGCGCCACCACCAGAGTTCGAGGCGGCGGCCAAAATCCTTCTTTATGGCTCCCTTGAATGTCTCCAACTGTGGCAGGTCACCACCGGTCAACTCCACCAGGTACTCGTAGAGCGTGACCAGGTAAAGATCGAGGGCTGCCTGGTCAAGCTCTTTAGAATTGCCAACCGGCCCTGTGTACTTACTCTGCCAATCCCCGGTAACGGTTCCCAGTTGCCAATCGACCAGCGGTTTGGGTTGATGCCAGATGTAATGCCGGCTGCCGATGGCAAAGACGAACCTGTAGAGCCAATACGTCCGGTACACCCCCGTGCCGTCGCACTTGTAGCAGCAAGTCGACGTATCATCATATTGCCCGGCGCCGTGACAACTCCAGCATTCAAGCTCTTGCTTCTGGAACGAGACGCTCCGGCAATAATCTTGTTCGTACAGGTGGCGGACCAGCCGGTTTTTCAGTTCGTAGATGGTTTTGCGCCGGGCGGAGTACCGGTATCTACGGGCGTGACGATTTAGCTCGAACATCAGCCGGCAGACCAGGCCCGTGGCGTCGCCGGCCTCTAGCCAGCGCCGGGCCTGGCGGCGGTGTCGCTCCTGGCGGAGATAGGCGCGGCTGGCCGACTCGTACCACCACTCCTGCAAATCCAGCCGGTGGATGTAAAGCCGGTCGGTCCAGGTGACCCGGTCGCCGTACAACCGCTCCAGCCACCTGGGGGCGATGTACCCGCCGGTCTTATATATCCGGAATAGTGTCGACTCGGCTTCGGTGCAGGTCCAGTGTTGGCCCCGCAGTCGGTCGAGGATCAGGACAAGGTTGCCGGCGTCGATGTGGCAGCCGGTCCAGCACCAATTACCGGCCCAGGGCGTGTGGCCATAGATGCTGAAGCGGATGCCGTCCAGCTCTAACAGGTGGTCACTCACGAAATCGCAGGATACCGGCTCGCCCTCCAGGGAGATCAGGTTGGGGATCTCGAGGCTGGCGGCCTGACCGGACGGCAGGCCGTTGCACGGGTTGTTGGTGGCCAGCATGAGTTGTATTTTCATGGCGTGCTGCTTTTCAAAAACCCAATCAGGCTCTCTAACTCCCGGCTGACTTCGTTCAATTCGCCCACGTGGCTGAATTGGCCATTATCTTTAAATCGGGCTTTATGGGCGGTCAGGGCCTGCCGGAGGCGTTTGAGTTGCTCGCTGATCGTTTTTTGTTCCCTGTCGTAGGCGATGTCCGGCGCATCGTCGTCGATCTCGCCCCGCACCAGCCGGTTCAGCGGGCTGGGCGCCAGATCACGCCAGTGAAGAAATATTTGATTTGTCGTCATGGATCAGTTCCTTTAGAATAATTAGTTAGCCAGACTTTTTAACGCAAAGCTGGCCTGGTTGCGTACCGTTTCCGTTTTTCCGATAATTCTCTCCATCGCGGCCTTAATCTCTTTAGTTTTTTCCGTTTTCGGACGTTCGTCAATCAGCAGGCTTATCAATTCCTGCTGCTCATTGATTATTCCGATCAATCCGTGGAACAGTCCGCATTTTTTCAACTGGTGAATCGCCTCCGGGATCTCCTCGTGAGTTGATACCCCCAGCGCCTCTTTGGCCGCATTGAGAATTTTTAGATAAGCCATTGCCTTCTTGGCCACATCCAATAGTTGGTACTGCTTATCAAGAAATAAAACTCTATGCGCATCCATTTGTGCCTGCCTTTCTGATCGCCGGGCGATCTATTGATAATGGTCCTTGTCGGTGCAGCCTAAAAGAGCCTAACTCTAGAGGTGTATTCTTGGACAATTGCGATATTGGTGGGTGCCATTTTAACGCTTGTCCAAACTCAACTTTAGCAATTAGGCTCGATGTGCTAACGCCTCTGGTGGGCGCAGTCATCTCGTACTACCTGTGAGTATGGTCGGTGTTCAATCGGTTTCCAGAACAATGGGAAGTCAACAGCGTATCCCTCAGCTTCGTAGTTGTCGCGGGTGGCGTCGCATCGGTGAGCCTCAAAAATGTCGTAGCCTATATGGATGGTTAGTGGTTCGTTGAACCTCAGTAAGTATTTTTGGAAAACTTCTATTTTTAGTTTAAATGTACAAGGGGCTATTTTCTGATTGGGGATGATGTTTTTCTCCTCAGCCACCTGGTACGGGTCGCGTCCATCACATAGGACGGTTATTGTCTTTCCCCACCTAGCTTCACACTCTGAAGCGAAACGCCAATTGTCGTCGTCTTCGCAAAGCGTATCCATCCCGACAATATCACAATTTTCTTCGCCGTATCGGTTTAGCATCCGTTCAATTGTGAGTGCTGACGATAAGCCAGTCGAAAAACTTCCGATGTGTTTCATATGTTCCTTTCGACAACGAGGTCAGAGGTTTTTTGTCGCCGGCTTAATCTTTGGGAGATGGTATTTACCCATCCTGACCTCCATGCCACTCGCTTAAAAAATCGGCAATGGGTTTAATGTATTTGCCTGGATCGTTCATCATTGGGCCAGAAAATCTAAACACCCTCCAGCCCATGAGGGCTGCCGAGTTGTACTTCTCGCAATCATTAGTAAACCCTGGCTCACGATTGTGTCGCCCGCCTGACCAGGTGCCGCCCTCGATCTCTATGCCTATCATTAGAGATGGATAGGCCCTATCAAATCTCCATTTTCGAGAGGGATGAAATTTAAACTCAGATTGTAATTCTGGACCATTAAGCCAGGCCCAAAGAGTATCAAAATTGCGCTCAAGGGTTTTGTCGGATTCTTTGGCTAACTGTCTTTGTGCTTCCGTTTTATCCATTCAACACCCCGACCAAAACGGATTTTTTTTGGTTGTCATCGGCCATTATCCTCCCTATTATCTCGTATCATATCCCATTCTTGTTTTGTGAGTGCGCATAGTATATGTCCTGGCCCACCAATGTCTTTTGGCCTTAAGACTACCCCATCCAAAGTAGCCTGACAAAAACTTGTCCTGGATAGATTGGCCCCGGTCAGGTTGGCCCCGCTCAAGTCGGCCCCGCTCAGGTTGGCCCACCTCAAGTTGGCCCCGATCAGGTTGGCCCCGCTCAAGTCGGCCCCGCTCAAGTCGGCCCTTCTCAGATCGGCCTCGCTCAGATTGGCCCCGCTCAGATTGGCCCCGCTCAGGTTGGCCCCGCTCAGTTTTGCCCACCTCAAGTCAGCCTGCTCACCATCTTTATTTAGCAGCCAAAGCTTATGATCCTCTAAAATTTTCTGAATATGTATTTCTTTCAAGGTTTTACCGCCTTCCTCTTGCTATCTCTCATTATCTATTCCCATTGCTGAAAGTATAAAGATGGGGAAAATTATAAAAAAGAATACCCACCCATGAGATGTCCAGACAGAATTAGGATTGTCAACATGACCAAATACGCTACTATAACCAACGCACAGCCAAGATCGCTGGACCTCATTGTCGCTCCATTTCATTTGTATGGCATGTGTGGCTGGCGGGAGTCGAACCCGCTTCCGGGCATCCATCCGGTCGGCTGTCTGCTTTTTTGAAATCGTGACAATGCGCGCTGTCGTCTCGATTCCTCACGCTCATGACCCAGGCGTTGCCAGTGCGCCACAACCACATATTAAAATAGACTCAATTGTTCCGGGGCCAGAAGTGAATCAGCCCCCGCCCGAAGACTGGTTGCGTACCATTGCTATTGCTGGGCGGAACGTTTGACGCGCATCGCGCAAATCTTTTTGTGATTGCGTTTAATTGCTAATGCAGATTTGTAATCAATTTCAGATACAAAAATACGTTCTTCTGTTTTGCGTGTTTTAAGATTAACAATTTCGTATGTTACATCATATTTCTTTTTCAAGTGTTAGGTTGCCTTTCGTAAGCCCCGCCCTGATGCACCATGTTTTTAGTTCGTGTTTCATTCTTCCCCGATCAAATCCCTGACCTTTACGCCCAATGCAAAAGCAATCTTTCTTAATGTGCCGATCTTTACACCATCGGCCAATGGCCCAGCAGTTGGCTTGGCTAATTCAAGCAGGCCAGTATAGCTAAATCTGTCACCCCCTCGAATTATCATGGCGTGTAGGTCGGAGATAGTTAGACCCCTATCGCTCAAAATTTCAGGTATTTTATTTTCCATAGTGATGATATTATACATCGCTTTTGCATAGTGTCAAGTCTATCAAGTTAATTTGACACATAGAGAAATTCCTGATATAATTCCCTTACATTTAAAAAACAAACGCCCCCGACGAGCGGATCTAACGCTCAGCGAGGGCTAACAAAAATCACTAAACAGGAGTGATAAATGTCTAAAAAAAGTATACCACACTATACCACTCAAAGTCAAACCCAAAGCAGGCCGGACGGGTTACACTACAACCCGGCAATAAAAGAATACGAGGTGTGGCTTGACGGTCAGGTCGTTAATTATGCCACACACCAAAGTACGGCCTGGTTTATGTACAATGATGCCATCGCCACAAAGAGACTGCATAGCCTCCGCTGCCCTAGCGACAGTATGGCGGTGGCGTAATGGAAAAACATCATATTAATCAACTTCGTCAATTAGTCCGCCGTCGCTCTACCACCGTCCAAATTATTGCCGCTCAAATCCTGGCCGGTAAAACGGACGCGGCGGCTAAGTCTATTGTAGCGGGGATGCAATTACTAAATACGAGACTTACCCATACCACGGCGGCCCCCCAAGTCCCTGCCCGCTCAGATATCTGTAAGAACTGCAGGCAGGGTTGGCGTAGGTGCGGCTGCCCGTCGCTTGAAAAAATGGTAGAATTACCTGATAATGCCTCAGACGAAACCGTCGCCAGCGCGCTGGGCTACGATGACCCCATCGGTCCGGTTTACAAAGCCCCCAATATCGGGGAGAGCATAATAAAAATGCTCGGACAGACCCCGGTTGAGATGCAGCCCGTAACAATCACGGAGGCTGAAAAGGAAGCGGGGCTACGTTGGGCGTTTGGAAATCAGCAACCGAAGCCGCGCCGGGGGACTATTCCGGTAGAATGGGTGTAGAAAAGGGAAATCATGAAGGCAAAAGTAAAGAAAATAACGAAGGCAAAACAAGCACTTGCTCAGAATAGAGGACTGGAGTCTTACTGGTCGCAAGAGTCGCAACTATCACAGTTTTTATTAATCTATATTGCCGAATTGCTTGAGAAGATTCTATCTGAATTGAAGACCAGGCGTGGCCAATCGGCGTACAATGCACACGTTGGCGCCGTCATTCGTGGCGGTGGCACTATGAAAGATGCAGCCGAATTATGGCAGGCTGCCAAAAAAGAGGAACTATAAATGACCGGAATCGCCCGACGCTCCGCCATGACGACCGGCGGAGCTATGTCGCCAGGGCCGACCGAACGAGTCCAACAAGAGGCGCAAGAGTTGCTCAAATTGAAAAAGGAGGAAATCCAGGTGATGTGGTTTGCAGGTATAAACATCGTCAAAATTGCCCGCGTGATTGACGCCAGCGCGATGGCCGTCGCTTTGGTCCTGCGGTGGCTGGGTTTTGTGAAATAAAAATTTCAACGAACGTTGGGTATTTAGGGGTTGACATTGCCCCCTTTTTGTAGTTAGTTAAGTGAGTAAAGCAAGCAAACAGTAACCGGAGGCACAAAATGGACAAACGATACACTGCATTAAATACGCAAAAAAGTGCAACAATGAGTAATACTATTATCAATCACAAAATAGACCAAGAGCGAAAGAGAATTAAAAAAACTGAACAGGCCATCGAGTGGGCCGATAAACACGGCTTGCTTGACCTGCCGGACGGCTTAGTGCGGGATGCCTACGTATCCGAAGGCCTGGCCATCAAAATCGCCCCGGGCCGGGAAAACTTCAGACAGATGCGGCGGGCCATTGGCAGTGGCTGGCAGCGAGCCCGTCAATTTGTGAATGATGACGGGGACATTTTTATTGATTATTTCCGCCGGGACGAACCAATCTCTCCGTACGATTTTCCCCCGCATCTTCTCGTTGTCGTCGACGCCGACTACGCCGACGGCGCCAGTTGCCGGGTCGAGACCGTGGGCACAAAAACGGTTGAGATCAAACGGATTGTTTGTTCGGATTAAGCGCAATAAACAAAGAAAGCAGGATTAAGATGACACAAATCAGCTGTGAATTATTCGGTCTCAATCTCCCTTCTGGCCATCGTTGCCCACCGTGTTTATTGGCAAATGATTGCCAAGAGGCTTATGAAGCCAATAATGAAAACAGTCTTTTCGTCGGCCTGACCCATGCCGACGTTTTGGAAAAAGTATTTTTAGCCATCGACCGCAAGGCCGCCCCAACGTATCACAAAATGACCCTCCTGGGTATCCGGGAAAACGGGGCCAGGATTAGCTTGTTTGGGATACGTGATGCCAGTCTGGTGCTTAGACTGGAGTATGACGGTGGCCGCGTGTTGGATAGTGCCAAAATCCTGGAATTTTATCAGGGCTGGCACACGACAGCAGGATATATTCAAGCCACAAAATCATGGCTTGAAAAAGTTCAGTCGCTTTAATTATTGGCGGCGTCCCTGATGCCCGCAAGGGCGTGTCTCCCCCACCCAACTCACCAATGCATGCATGTACAAAGCCGCAACTGGGGAGGCTTGCAACCGGCAAACTTGGGCCGGTTATAGTGGTCTCGAATCACCCCGCCATATACCTGCCCGGTAAGGGATGAGCCGGGCGGGGAAAGGGCAAATTGTGACCAGAATCGCCCGACGCGCCGCCATGACGACCGGCGGCCATGATCTGACAACAATACACGGCGAACGAATAAATATCCATCTTGCCAAAATCGTGTACAAGTGCCTGTATTGTTTATCTGATTTAGAGATAAAAAACCACGGGCTTAAATGCTCTGATAATCATCAACACTATGGGTTTATCCATAGAGGCGTAGCCAAAGAATTAACACGAGGTGAAATCATGAAAACAATGGCTGAATTATTCCCAAACCAAACCGGCATTATGCGGGGTGGTATTGATCTACCTGACGGAGCAGAAATTATGACTATTAAAGACGTTACCGCCGAAGATCGCCGAAAATTCCAGAGCAAGGACACCGAGACGATTTGCTTGGTTCATTTTATGGAAAGTCCCCTGAAGGTTAGAATTCCGCTATCATATGGACGAATCCTTTGCGAGGCATACGGCCCCCCAGGTGAATGGATCGGGAAGCGGGTCAAAGTTTTTGACAATGCTGAAACCGTGGCCGGTAAGAAAATGATCGTTACCAGGATACAGCCCACTACCCATAGTGTCAGTATTGACGTATCAAAAATGACTAAAAGCCAATTGGCTACGCACTGCAAGAACACACTCAAAATCTGGAATCCTCCCTATGACCCGGTCAACATTACAAGAATTATGTCGTATGTTCTGAGCATGGCCAATTTGACCGGTGACCATTTCAGACCCCAAGACGCCTACGACGAAATGGTTGAGGTAGCTGTGCCGCTCCACAAATTCCTCAACTCGTTGGATGATTATTTCTACGGCCTGGAATGGCTAGAGAAGCAATACTCAGAAGCACAATTGGCCTATTCGTCAAAGAATGAGGAGCAAATTAGGCAGTCTATTTTTGATAGTCAGGTCTCCGCCGTCTCCAATCCTGACGAAATGGACGGCACGGCTGATTATGGCAAATTCGAGAAAAGAATACTGGACAACATAACGTATTTTACCAACGGCGCTCGAATAGAAACCGCAATGGCCGAATTGAACTTAAGATACGATCCAGCCAATGAGGAATTTATCTATAACGAGTTGGCAAATTTCGCCAACCAAGAGGCGGACTCAAGACTGGGTAATCAAAATAATTCCGACCCGAGCGAAGAAGAGGATTTGCCATTTTAAGCGATGTGGATAGATAATGACCAAAATAAACCTACGCCAAGAAACCCAAAATTTCCTGATTGATGGCGGCCTGTCAACGGTCGCCATCGCCTGTTTCTCGGCCCTTGCTAACGGCGACGGGTGGCCACCGATGCTATACGGATTCGGTGGTATTGCTGCTGTGACCGTCCTATCCCGTCGCTGGCCCTGGCGACGGCCTGGTCAACGGACTCCCCGTTGGAATCGGGCCGTCTCTACGTTCAACAGCATAGCCCCTGGACATCATGATGGGGGCCGGCTGATTAAATGGCATGATCGGAGAGAGCCAGAGCCAGAGGAATTTCAATTCTTTGGGCGGGGGCTACCTATCGCCATACCAGAATCCACATTTATGAGATTCGTCGGCATCGCCTGGCGTAGACAATCCAACTCTGTCAATGACACCAAGTTCTCCATGCGCTGGACGGGTGGCGGCTACCAGAGAATAAAAATCAACTGGGTACTGTCGAAGGCTCATTTTACAAGACGTGTAAATCCTCGCTTCCTTGATGATGAGTACTACTGCTGTCTCTATATCCTGTCCTACGCTCGCCTGGTGTCTGGTGAGCCTGGCCAGGGCACAAGCGGACGATTGTATGGTGACGTGACTCACTGGTCCAGGTCAGACTATTGCAGAATGGCCAGGGACAGATGGCTAAGGAAGTCCAGTAAGAAGTAGAAAAGATACCCAGGCATTTCCCGCTCTCCTCCCTGTCTCGACTGGTGACCTCCTGGGCCAGTCAGCGCGATAATTAAAAGCAATCCTAGCGCGAAGATTGCAGACAGGGAGAAGCGCAGGAAAATTAAAATTAGCAGGATGTGTCAAAACTCTACAAATTGTAGAGAAAAATTGGTGAGATTGTAGAGAAAAAGGGGTTGACATTATAGCTATAATGTGGTATTATATAGACAGTTCAGAGAGATAAACTCACTGAAATAGCAAAAAGGAGAATAAAATGTTAGATAAGCAAGATTATATTATTGACAGCGT